>OLHK01000244.1_pt1 | contig 16298 bp, 16 predicted proteins | sample 1609371 | NCBI WGS metagenome assembly OLHK01 (sample SAMN05416779, study PRJEB24817) | seawater metagenome | isolation source: Sea water | place: Canada:Atlantic | collected 2013-11
CCTCTCTATTCGTCGGCAGCGTCAGATGTGTATAAGAGACAGCTGACACAAACCGCACTCTGTTGGTTTTGCTCTGCCAGATGACAGGCCGCCTGTAACAGATGGCTTTTACCGGTATCAGCGTCGCCGCAGACGGCGATGACGGGCACAGCGACGGCCTGTTCACAGGCGGACTTAAGCCTCGCCGCGGCATCAGCATTCCGGCTACCATGAAAATTGTCAAAACGGGCGTCATCCCGAAGCTTTACCCCCAACACCAGCTGTGACGCACTCACTGCCTTTTTGCCCTCCATGCTCTCAGACTCCATACGCCGATATAGTGCGCACCACTGAAAATGGCTGACGCCGCCACCAGCAGAATGCCAACGTCCATAACCCACGGCTGCATCGGCAACTCCGCCAGTAGAATGATGATCGCGAGGGCGACCAGAATCTGAATCAGGGTGTTGAGTTTCCCGGGCAGGCTTGGCTGCATCTCAAAGCGACCGACACCATAATGAAACGCCAGCCCACCACAGACGATCAGAAGATCCCGGCCCAGCACCAACCAGAACAGCCAGGCTGGAAGTACGCCAGTCAGAACCAGCATCAGATACGCGGTGATCAGCAGTGCTTTGTCCGCTAATGGGTCGGCAATGGCGCCAAGCCGGGTTCGCCAGTTGTAATGACGAGCCAGGAACCCGTCAAAGGCATCCGTTGCGGATGCCAGAAAAAATATCACCAGGGCGAAACGATATTCCTTGGCCATCAGGGCTGCAGCAAAAGGAGCAATCAGTAAAATGCGCAGAAACGTCAGCGCATTTGGAATCCAGCGCCAGCGGTGCGTCATGACGTGACTCCCCAAATACCGAACACCGCGATATTATTCCCCGTCTTCCGACTCGACGATGGAGGCAGGCTGCCAGCGGTAATGAAGCACCTGGTAGAGTGACTCGAACGCCTGTTCTGATTCTTCCTCATTATTTGCCAACAGCGGTTGGTAGACGAACAGTGGATTCGCGGAGGCCGCAGCGCTTTCAGTGCTCTGTTCAGCCAGTGCGATGCCTCCTTGTGGCGCCCGCTGTACCGGTTGCGCCTGAGACTGACCGCCGGACTGTTTCTCGTCACCGGTGGGCATGCGGGAGATCTCAGCCTCAGAAAGAGGAACCAACCGCGGATCCAGGGCAATGTACTGCTTCAACTGCTCCATCTCCCCTGAGAATGCGACCCTGAGTGTCAGTTGTTCCTTCCTCGCTCTTGTCGCACCTGCATCAACCACGGGGGACAGGTTCTTGAGAACCCCATTCACTCGGGCGTAGTCCTTCAGATTGCTGACTCCGTGCACAACGATGTCCACCTGTGGAGACTCACCGACATCACTGCCCGCAACCGCATAACGATCTGCGAACATTTCCGCCCAGCGCCCGACAACGGCAGCGGCCAGAGCTTGCGGAGTGTCAGCGGTCACCGATTGCTCTGTACTATCCAGCCCCATACCGTCAAATACCCATCCGGCGCGCCACTGTGATCCGGAACGGCTGACCCGTACCAATGACATCAGGTCATGCTCCATATCTTCAGACGACCTGCGGACACTGGACGTAAACTGGCCCCATATGTCCGATAACAGTTCACGGTCGTCCCGGTACCTTGCTGGGGGAAGACCCACCGGCAAACCGCGGTCGACCGCCGCGTCCTGAAAGACACGACGCCATTGCTCATCGGCGCCCGTCCCGGTGCTGTCGCTTCCCTGGTGGACCAGAGTGCGGCGTCCACCCTCTTCGACCGCGATCCAGGCCAGGGTCAGCGGCCGGTTCGCGCCCCACACCGGCGCATCCGCAGACGCCAGCGCACGGTTGACACCGACCGCGCCGAAACTCATCCGTAGTCTGTGATTTCCCGTATCCGAGCGTAAGAACTGGTAGGACTGAAGCAGCGATTCGGCGTTCGCCAGGAGTTCTTCAACGCCTTCGTTGCGCAGCACGTCGCGGGTGCCGGAAACGCGCACAAACACCCGGCTCAGGCCGTCCGCATAGCCCTGCTCAAGTTCCTGCGGCTGGGAACCCTCGACGGGCACTTCCACCGAGTAGAGGCCGGTGACGGTAACAGCTGCCGCTGGCGTGGCCATCAGCGCCAGAACGCCAAACAACCGGAGTGACTGACGGATTATCCGCGCTGCCTGCATCGAGATTTTTCCTGAGTCTGGCATGAAACACCCTGCGATTCGTCTTAATGGCGCATAGGATACACCAAGCCCCCTGGTGTGAGTAGCTAACCGGGATTGCAGAAAGTCAATCCGGTGCCACACTGCCTTTAAGGGTGACAAACGGGGCAATTGCATTTGGAGCGCCGTTCCGCACCTGTTAAAATCCGCCGCCTGTCCCACTGTCCAAACGGTTAAACACACCATGAGCGAACAGAAGCCCTCCCTCACCTATCGTGATGCCGGCGTTGATATCGATGCTGGTAACGAACTCGTCGACCGCATCAAGAACACCGCGGCGCGCACACGTCGCCCAGAAGTCCTTGGCGGCCTCGGTGGCTTTGGCGCCATGGTGGCTATTCCCCCTGGCTACAATGAGCCTGTGCTGGTGTCAGGCACCGATGGCGTCGGCACCAAGCTTCGACTTGCCATGCAGCTCCAGAAGCACGACACCATTGGCATTGACCTTGTGGCCATGTGCGTCAACGACCTGGTGGTGGGCGGTGCAGAACCCCTGTTCTTCCTGGACTATTACGCTACCGGCAAGCTGAATGTCGACGTGGCCGCCCAGGTTGTCGACGGCATTGGCGCTGGCTGTGAACAGGCCGGCTGCTCCCTGGTGGGCGGCGAGACTGCAGAAATGCCGGGCATGTACGAAGGGGACGACTACGATCTGGCCGGTTTCTGTGTGGGTGTGGCGGAGCGCAGCGAGATCATTGATGGCAGCCACGTGCAGGCTGGCGACGTTCTGCTCGCCCTGGGTTCTTCCGGCCCGCATTCCAATGGTTACTCCCTGATCCGCAAGATTCTGGAAGTCAGCAACGCTGACCTGAACCAGACGGTTGCCGACGTTACCCTCGCGGATGCCCTGATGGCGCCCACCCGCATTTACGTGAAAAACCTGCTCCAGCTCGCCCGCGAAGTGGACGTTCGTGCGCTCTCCCACATTACCGGCGGAGGCCTTCCGGAGAACATTCCCAGGGTTCTGCCTGATGGCATAGTTGCGGCCATCGATACGGACAGCTGGCAACTGCCCCCGGTTTTCCAATGGTTGAAAGATGCCGGCGGCGTTGCCAGCGAAGAAATGTACCGAACATTCAACTGCGGCGTTGGTATGGTTGTATGCATCCCGGCCAACCAGCGCGAACTGGCCCTCGATACGCTGAACGCTCTGGGTGAAAAAGTCTGGCAGATCGGCATCATTGAGGCCTCTGACGACGCCACGGCCTCTGCCTCGGTACGTTATGCGCCAGGGCTGTTGTCGGCATGAAGGCAGATTCCGTAACCGCCCCACGCATCCTGGTCCTGGCTTCCGGCAGCGGCACCAACCTTCAGGCTCTCATCAACGCCAGCCGGGAGCGGGACTTTCCCGGCCAGATCGTTGCGGTAGGGTGCAACCGCCCTGGCGCCTTCGCTCTGGAGAGGGCAGCCCAGGCCAACATCGACACCTTCACCGTGGATCATACTCATTATGGCTCCCGCGAGGAATTCGACGGCGCTCTCATGGCGGAAATCCGCCGCCACAACCCGGACCTGATCGTTCTGGCAGGCTTCATGCGCATCCTGACCACGGATTTCGTACGGGCACTGCGTGGCACCATGCTGAACGTGCACCCTTCCCTGCTGCCCAAGTACACCGGGCTGAACACCCATCAGCGTGCGCTGGACGCTGGCGAAACAACCCACGGTGTCTCCATTCATTTTGTCACCGAAGAACTGGATGGCGGGCCGGTGATTGCGCAGGCGGAAGTGAGCATCTCTTCTGACGACACCCCGGAATCCCTGGCCGAGAAAGTCCAGGAGAAAGAACACGTGCTTTACCCAATCGTCGTGCGCTGGTTCTGTGAGGGACGCATTCAACTGGGCACCGACTACGTGGTGTTCGACGGTCAGCCACTGAATCGACCGGTGGTACTTCCGGACGAGAACTCAGCAGCCTCGGCCTGAGTAAACTTATCGTCATCTCCGGAAGCAACCAGTCACGCTAGACTGTTCAGTGACAGATCTGCCATTGCAACCGGAGGAGTCGCATGCCCCTGAAATTCAGCCTCACAGCGTTGCCCGCCTTGTTAACCGGGGCGCTGCTTCTCGGAGCCTCACTCGCACAAGCCTCGGACGAGCAGGAGGACGTTACCCTCCAACCCATGAAGCTCAGCTACAACGCCTCCCTGGACAAGGGTATCTCCCTCAATGGTGACGCCCGCCGCATCCTGGAACAGCGGGACGATGGCACCTGGCATTTCAGAACCGACGTGGATTCCTTTGTTGCGGACATTGACGAATCGCTGATCTTCCGCTGGGAAGACAATCAGGTGGTTCCCCTGCGTTACCGCTACAAGCTCTCCGGCCTCTTCATCCGGGACCGTGAGGAAGCGATCGATTTTGACTGGGAAAATAACGTAGTCAGTGGGCATCACGAAGGCGATAAGTTTTCGATGAAGCTGGAGAAAGGCGCCATGGACCCCATGGGCTATCAACTGCAGCTAAGCCAGGACATCAAGGCCGGCAAGCGCGAGATGGAATACCGCGTCATCGACAAGGGCGACTACGACACCGACAGGTTCTCCGTGGTTGACGAGGAGACCGTGCGCATCAACGGCGACGACATCCGCACACTCAAGGCCGAGAAAGTCCGCGACAGCGACAGCAAGCGTCAGTCACTGATGTGGTTCGCGCCAGAGCGTGACTATCTGCTGATCCGTTTCCTCCAGGTGGAACCTGACGGCAGCGAGTACGAACTGACCATCAGCGACGCCAAGGTGGGCCGCTAGAGCGGTGAGTTACGGGCTGGCCGTCGCCCAGACAGCCTTTACTTCATCCGCGATGATTCGCAGCCCCTCCGCCACGCGCTCATCGTCCTGTGAGTAGGTCACCCGCAGGCATTCGTGGCGGTGCTTCCAGCCGTCTTCCGGCAAGCCGGGGAAGAAATAGTGCCCTGACACCACCAGCACGCCCCGCGCCTTGAGCCGCTGATACAACTCCAGACTGCTGATCGGCAGCCCCGGAAACCAGAGCCAGAGAAACATGGCGCCTTCCGGCTTATGGACATACCAGCGACAACTGTCCTCGCCCATGGCATCCCGGAACACCGCCACCGCCCGCTCCATTTTCGCCTTGTAGAACGGGCAGACCACATCCCGGCTGAGCGACAGAATCTCTCCTGAGCGCACCAGAGGCTCCGCCAGCATGGCGCCAAAACTGCCGGTGGCCAGATTCATGATGGCATTGATGCCCGACAAGGCCTTGATCACCGGCTCCGCCGCAATAACGATGCCCGTTCGCACGGCCGGCAGGCCGAACTTGGAAAGGCTCAGACACAGGATCACCTGGTCGTTCCAGTGGGGTGTCGCATCCACAAACAGCAAATTTGGAAATGGCGTACCGTAGGCTCCATCCACAATCAGCGGGATGTCGTGCTGGCGGGCCATCGCTTCCAGCCGGGCCAACTCTTCGTCGGTGACCACATTTCCGGTGGGGTTCGTGGGCCGGGAAACGCAGATGGCGCCGGTTTCAGCCGTTACCTCAACCGCATCGAAATCCACCCGGTATTTGAACTCATGGGCGTCGGTGAATGAGATATCCGGCTGCACGGCGTGGAACAGCCCGGGCTCAATACCGGCATCGGCATAGCCTATGTACTCTGGCGCCAGTGGCAACAGGACATGCTTGTGCACCCCATCACCATAGTCACCACCAAACATATTGAACAGCATGAAAAACGCGGCCTGACTGCCATTGGTCAGGGCAATATTTTCCGGCTTCAATCCCCAGCCATACTCACGATTCAGAAGCTCCGCTAAAGAGGCAATGAACTGCTTCTCACCCTGGGGCGGGTCATAAATACCAACCAGCCTGCGCGTATCACCATCGCTTTGGGCCATGTCGGCCAGTATCTGCTGGACCCGAGCCTGGATCTCGGGAATATGGCCGGGATTGCCCCCACCCATCATGATCATGTCGTCGCCGGACGCCAGGGCGTTGCCAAGGTCATCCATCAGGGAGGTGATTCCCGCATCCGCGGTAAATTTCCGACCAAAGGAAGAGAGTTTCATGATGCTTTTCTGTACCGGATTAAAACGGATTGTCACCCAAGTGTAGGCCAGAGCCGGCAGCGCTGCCGGTCAGTCGCTCAGCGAGATGCCCAGGTTGCTCACACCGTCGTTGGCGGCATCGCCGTGGATACGTTCAACAAACTGGCTGGTGGGCGTGCGCTGGCGTTTGAGGGCCAGGATCAGGTCGCGCTGGAATACCTTGTCTTCTTTCATCAGCGGGTGCTGGTCCAATAGCCTGACCAGCTCATCTTCTTCCAGGTCTTCGCCTTCGGAAAGCTCAACAAAGTTCATGACGGTCGCGGTGGCCATCTGGGAGGCGTCGGTTGCACGGTGCTTACCCGGATTGAGTCGGTTCAGCAACGCTTGCTCCAGCAACTGGCAGAAATCAAACGCCGGATAGACTCCGTAAGCGTCATAGGCGTTCACATCTGGCGATAGCGATTCGAGCTTCGCCAATAGTTGGGGAATGGCCGCTTCGGAATCGTCCTTTTGCAGCATATCCCAGCCTAGATCAAGCAACTGGCGCATTTTTGCACCGGTTTTCAGCCCAACGGCGTCCGCAAACAGGGCGTAATTGGGGAAGGAGCGCTCAGCAAGGGCCATCAGGAAGGTGAATTCCCGCCAGCCCTGCAGTTGTGAGACAGCTTTCAGAAACTGATTGGCGTTCACTGTGGCTCTCTCCTGACGATGTCACTTCCCGGAATCGCCCCTGCGGCACTGCCACTCATGTTCGCGGCAGGGTCACGCCTGTCTGCCCCAGGTACTTTCCGCCCCGGTCTTTGTAGCTGGTGTCGCAGATTTCATCGGACTCAAAGAACAGCATCTGGGCGACGCCTTCGTTGGCGTAGATTTTGGCCGGCAGGTTGGTGGTGTTGGAAAATTCCAGGGTGACCTGCCCTTCCCACTCGGGTTCCAGTGGTGTGACGTTGACGATGATGCCACACCGCGCGTAGGTGGATTTGCCCAGGCAGATGGTCAGCACGCTGCGGGGGATACGGAAGTATTCCACGGTGCGTGCCAGGGCGAAGGAGTTGGGCGGTATGATGCAGACGTCGCCGGTGTAGTTGACGAAGCTGTTGTCGTCGAAGTTCTTCGGGTCCACGGTGGCGGAGTGGACGTTGGTGAAGATTTTGAATTCGTTGCTGCAACGGACATCGTAGCCGTAGCTGGATGTGCCGTAGGAGATTACGCGGCCTTTTTCGGTTTCGCGGACCTGATCGTATTCGAAGGGTTCGATCATGCCGTGATCCCGGGACATCCGGCGAATCCAGTGGTCGGATTTGATGCTCATGGGTGACGTCTCGTATCCATAAAAAAGAGAGGCGGTAGTTTACCTGTTCACTTAATGACTGTCGAAGGCTTGGGCCCTGAATTTGCTTCCTGGCTTCGGGGGCTGCCAGAACAGACGGAGCCTTCCGAAACACGCCGTTGATACGTCCATGTAGGCTTGAGAAAAACATCCATGTTTTTCACAGTTTCGGAAGGCCCCGTCTGTTCTGGCGATCCAGCTTTCGTGGTGGTCTATAGCTCAGTCCACCTCTTGGTGTTGCGGGCTTTACTAGTGTTCAGTGACGGACACGCTGGAGATCGAACCGGTAAGATTTCGCTCTCGTGTGGACAACTCCGCACCTACCCGGCGGGCGATATCCTTGTAGCGCCTTGCCACTTCCGAATCGGGTTCTGCCACCACAGACGGGGTGCCGCCGTCGGTCTGTTCGCGGATGGTCAGGTGCAGCGGGAGTTGGCCCAACAGCGTGGTGTCGTACTCTTCGGCGATGCGTTCGCCGCCGCCGTGGCCGAAGAGGGGTTCTTCATGGCCGCAATTGCTGCAGATGTGCACACTCATGTTTTCCACCACGCCCAGCACAGATATGTCCACCTTGCGGAACATTTCGATACCTTTCTTGCCGTCCAGCAGTGCGATGTCCTGAGGAGTGGTGACGATGACGGCGCCGTTTACCGGGACTTTCTGGGCGATGGTGAGCTGAATGTCGCCGGTGCCCGGGGGCATGTCCAGGATGAGGTAGTCCAGTTCATTCCACAGCGTCTGTTGCAGCAGTTGCATGACGGCACCGCTGACCATGGGGCCGCGCCAGACCATGGGGGTTTTGTCGGTGACGACGAAGGCCATGGAGTTGGCCTGCAGGCCATGAGCTTCCATGGGGACGAAGTATTTGTTTTCCCGGGTGTCGGGGCGCTTGCCTTCGGGAACGCCCAGCATCATGCCGATACTGGGGCCGTAGATGTCCGCGTCGAGAATACCCACGCGGGCGCCTTCTGCCTGCAGCGCAAGGGCGAGGTTGACGGCGGTGGTGGATTTGCCCACACCGCCCTTGCCGGAGGCCACGGCAATGATGTTCTTGACGCCGGGAACGGACTGGATGTCTTTCTGGCCCTTGTGGGAGTGGATTTTCTGTCCCACGTGGACATCCACGCCTTCAACGCCATCGACGTCGTCGAGGGCGTTGGTGAGCAGCTCTTTCAGGGCGCCGGCGATGCCTTTGGACGGGTATGGCAATTCGATCATCACGGTGACCTTGCCGCTGTCGTCCGCGGTCAGGGATTTCACCGCACCCAATTCGTACAGGTCCTTGCCCAGGTAGGGGTCGCGATACTGTTGTACGGCGGTTTCCAGTGCCTGCTGTGAAATCTGTGCCATCGGAATCTCCGGTCTAACGTCACGCGCATTTATTAGCGCGGAAACAGGTGTTTCGGGTGAAAATTATCTGCTCGGAAGGTATCATTTGTGCCCGTTTCTGGCCATAAGGGTTCTTTACCCGGAGCAAGGCCGGTAAACGCGAACGCCCAACTCCTGACGAATGAAGGTTCGGACCACAACATGACGCAAGCGAGTTCAAAGCAACAGCGCGATATTCTGGTAACCAGCGCCCTGCCGTACGCCAATGGCCCCATCCACCTGGGCCATCTGCTGGAATACATTCAGACGGATATCTGGGTGCGCTATCAGAAAATGCGTGGCCAGAACTGCTACTACGTTTGCGCGGACGATGCTCACGGTACTGCTATTATGCTCCGTGCCGAGCGGGAAGGCATCTCTTCCGAAAACCTGATTGATCGTATCCAGGACGAGCACCAGCAGGATTTCGGTGGTTTTCACATCCGCTTCGACAACTATTACACCACCCACTCCGAGGAGAACCGCCAGTTCTCGGAGTACATTTATCGCCAGTTGCAGGAAAACGGCCACATAGCTACCCGCAAGATTACCCAGGCGTTCGATCCTGAAAAGAACATGTTCCTGGCGGACCGGTTCATCAAAGGCACCTGCCCCAAGTGCAAGACCGAGGACCAGTACGGCGACAACTGCGAAGCCTGCGGCGCCACCTATACCCCAGCCGAGCTGATCAATCCCCGCTCGGCGGTTTCCGGCGCCACGCCGGTGGACAAGGAATCCGAGCACTACTTCTTCCGCCTGCCGGAATTTGCAGACTTCCTCGCGAACTGGACCCGCAGCGGTACGCTACAGCCCCAGGTGGCCAATAAGCTGGCCGAGTGGCTGGATGCGGGTCTGCAGGAATGGGACATCAGCCGCGATGCCCCCTATTTCGGATTCGAGATTCCGGATGCACCCGGCAAGTACTTCTACGTCTGGCTCGACGCGCCCATCGGTTACCTAGCCAGTTTCAAGAACCTGTGCAACCGGGAAGGCATTGATTTCGAGCATTTCTGGAAGGCGGACTCCACCGCCGAGGTGTACCACTTTATCGGCAAGGACATTATCAATTTCCACGCCCTGTTCTGGCCGTCCATGCTGCACAGCGCCGGGTTCCGCACACCCAGTGCCGTCTGGGCCCATGGTTTCGTGACGGTAAATGGTAAGAAAATGTCCAAGTCCCGGGGCACGTTCATCATGGCCCGGACCTATCTGGACCATCTGAATCCGGAATACCTGCGCTACTACTTCGCCGCCAAACTCACCGGCAGCGTCGACGATATGGACCTGAACCTGGAAGACTTCGCCGCGCGGGTGAACTCGGACCTGGTGGGCAAGGTGGTCAACATTGCCAGTCGCAGCGCCGGGTTCATCACCAAGCGCTTTGATGGCCAGCTCGGTACCGTCACCGAACATGAAAAGCTGAAAGAGTTTATCGAGGCCGGTGATGAGATTGCGGACTTTTTCGAGGCCCGGGAGTTCGGCCGCGCCATGCGTCGAATCATGGAACTGGCTGACATCGCCAACCAGTACGTGAATGACGAGCAGCCCTGGGTCATTGCCAAGCAGGACGGCCAGGACGACAACCTGCAGGCCATCTGCACCAACGCCATCAACATGTTCCACCTGCTGATGACTTACCTGGCGCCGGTTCTGCCGGAAACCGCCAAGGCTTCCGAGGCGTTCCTGAATGCGCCGCTGGACTGGAACAAGCGCGAGCAGCGGCTTGAGAATCACGGCATCAACAAATTCAAGCCGCTGATGAACCGAGTGGACATGGCCCAGATCGAGAAAATGCTGGACGCGTCCAAGGAAGAAATGCCCGCGGCGACAGGACAGAAGGCCCCGGAAGCCAATCTCGAGCCCATTGCGGATGAAATAGAATTCGGGGATTTCGCGAAGGTGGATCTTCGGGTCGTCAGAATTGTCAAAGCCGAACACGTGGACGGCGCCGACAAGCTGCTTCGCCTTACCCTTGACGTTGGAGAGGGCGAGCGCAACGTTTTTGCCGGCATCAAATCGGCGTACAAACCTGAGGACCTCGAAGGACGCCTGACGGTGATGGTAGCCAACCTCAAGCCCCGAAAGATGAAATTCGGGATGTCAGAGGGCATGGTGCTGGCGGCCGGCCCCGGCGGAAAAGACATTTTCATCCTGTCACCGGATTCGGGCGCCACGCCCGGCATGCGGATTATGTAATGGCGCGCTCTGATGACTGAGTATCTGCTGATCCTGGTCAGCACCATACTGGTGAACAATTTTGTGCTGGTTCAGTTTCTTGGACTGTGCCCGTTCATGGGCGTATCCGGGAAGCTGGAAACCGCCATGGGCATGTCATTGGCCACCACGTTTGTGCTGACCCTGGCCTCGGTGTGCAGCTACCTGGCGTATACCTACCTGCTGGAGCCCCTGGATCTGGCGTTCCTGAAAACCATCACGTTCATCCTGGTCATCGCCGTTGTGGTGCAGTTCACGGAGATGGTGGTGCGCAAGACCAGCCCCCTGCTCTATCGGGTATTGGGCATTTTCCTGCCGCTGATTACCACCAACTGCGCGGTTCTGGGTGTTGCCTTGCTTAACCTCAACAAGAACAATAACTTCGTGGAATCTGTCCTGTACGGATTCGGAGCCGCCGCCGGCTTTTCGCTGGTGCTGGTGCTGTTTGCTGCCATGCGTGAACGCATCGCCGTGGCCGATGTTCCGGTTGCCTTCCGGGGCGCTGCCATTGGCATGGTCACCGCCGGGTTGATGTCTCTGGCTTTCCTGGGCTTTACTGGTTTGGTCAGCGTCTGACGGAGCGTTTGTATTATGTGGACGAGCATACTGATTGCCGTAGTGGTTCTGCTCGCGCTGGCGGTTGTGTTCGGCGGCCTGCTGGGCTTTGCCGCAGAGCGCTTTCGGGTGGAAGGCAACCCGCTGGTGGACCAGATCGACTCCATGCTTCCCCAAACCCAGTGCGGCCAATGTGGTTTTCCCGGCTGTCGTCCGTACGCGGAATCCATTGCCAACGGCGATGCCATCAACAAGTGCCCTCCGGGCGGTGAAACCACCATCAAGGCACTGGCAGACCTGCTGGACGTGGAGCCACAACCGCTGGACGCGGAACACGGGGTGGAGCAGGCCAAGCGTGTTGCAGTGATTCGCGAGGACGAGTGTATCGGCTGCACCAAGTGTATCCAGGCCTGCCCGGTGGACGCCATCCTCGGCGCCGCAAAACACATGCATACGGTGATCGAGAGCGAATGCACCGGCTGTGATCTGTGTGTGGAGCCCTGCCCCGTGGACTGTATCGACATGATTACGATAGAACCCGACATTCGCTCCTGGACCTGGACTCCGCCTACGTCCGGTGTGATTGCCACCGATCGTCAGGGGGCCAACGCCTGATGACACAGCTCTGGGACTTTTCCGGCGGCATCCATCCTGCCGAAAACAAACACCTGTCCACATCACGCCCTATCACTGACGCCGGCCTGCCGGAGGTTCTGGTATTGCCGCTGCAGCAGCACATAGGCGAACCAGCTGAAGCCTGTGTTGCAGTCGACGATCGAGTTCTCAAAGGCCAGAAAGTTGCCGACGTGACCGGCGGCATGGGCGTACCCGTTCACGCGCCGACCTCCGGTACTATTGAATCCGTCAGCCTTCAGCCCGTTCCCCACCCCTCCGGAATGAGCGACTGGTGTATTACACTCAAGCCCGACGGAAAAGATGAGTGGGCGCCTCTCAACCCGGTAACGAACTACCGAGATCTGGACCGGGAAACGGTGCTCGAACGAATTCGCGACGCCGGCATTTCGGGCATGGGAGGCGCCGGCTTCCCAACAAACATCAAGCTACGCCCGCCCCGGGACCGCAAGGTGAACACGCTGATCCTGAACGGCGCGGAGTGTGAGCCCTACATCACGGCCGACGATATGTCGATGCGGGAGAACGCGGGCGAGATCATTGCCGGGTTGCGGATTATGGCGTGGGTACTACGCCCGGAACGGGTTGTAATCGGCATCGAGGACAACAAACCCGAGGCCATCTCAGCGCTCAGGAAAGCCGCAGAGGGCACCCAGACAGAGATCGCGGTCATCCCCACCAAATATCCCTCTGGCGGTGAAAAACAGCTGATACAGATCCTGACAGGCATGGAAGTGCCCAGTGGCGGGATTCCAGCGGATATTGGAGTGATGTGCCAGAACGTGGGCACAGCCATCGCCGTATCTGCCGCTATTCACCGGGGAGAGCCATTGATTTCCCGCGTGACAACGGTCACTGGTGATGCCGTCACCGATCCCGGTAATTTCGAGGTCTTGATCGGCACACCTATCGACTATCTGCTCGCACAGGCCGGGCCCACCCAGAACAAGCTCCACCGCCTTGTTCTGGGTGGGCCAATGATGGGCTACACCCTGGAAACTCCGGCCGTACCGGTGGTCAAAACCACCAACTGCGTGATTGCCGCCACGGCCACGGAATTACCGGACCCCGCTCCGGAACAGCCCTGTATTCGCTGCAGCATGTGTGCCGAAGCCTGCCCCATGGAGCTGCTGCCCCAGCAACTGTTCTGGTACTCCAAATCCGGAGAACTCGACAAAGCCGAGCACCTGAACCTGTTCGACTGCATCGAATGTGGTGCCTGTTCTTACGTCTGCCCCAGCTCCATTCCGCTGGTGCAGTATTACCGGGCGGCCAAAGGCGAGATACGGGTACAACAGGCTGAACAGCTGAAAGCGGATCGCGCCCGTGAACGTTTTGAAGCCCGTCAGGCGAGACTCGAACGGGAACAGCAGGAGAAAGAGCAGCGCCGCAAAGAACGAGCGAAGGCGGCTGCCGAAGCCCAGGCCAGGAAGCAGGCCGAGGCTGAAAAGGCGGAAGCAGAAGGCCAGCCCGCCGATGACCGTGCCGCCAAAGCCGCCCTGGTGCAGGAAGCCCTTGCCCGCAAAAAGGCCAAGGGCCAACAACAGGCCGAAACGAAAGCCGAGACATCTGAAACCAAAGCCGCCAGCGAACCGGCACCCGATATTGACGCCCTAGAGAAGCAGCTTGCCCAGGCCACCGCAAAGCTGAACACCATGCAAAGCATGCTGGAGGACGCCAGGGCCGAGAATGCGGACAATGTCGAAAAACTCGAGAGAGCCGTCACCAAGAACCACGACCGCGTAAAACGGGCGGAAGAGGCTCTGGCTGAGGCCCGGCTATCTGTGGCGGCCACCGATACCCAACCGACAGACTCATGATGAACAGGCCCCAACGCTAATGGCACTTGCGCAACAGTCCTCGCCCCACGCCCGTAACGCCCGCTCCACGTCACAGGTCATGCTGTGGGTGATACTGGCGGCCTTGCCCGGCCTGCTGGCGCTGACCCTGTTCTTTGGCTGGGGCAATCTGATCAACGTGGTATGGTGCATCGCAGTGGCACTGGCCGCCGAGGCTGCCATCCTAAAGCTTCGCAAGCGCCCGGTGGCTTTCTTCCTGAAAGACAACACCGCTGCGGTCACTGGCCTTTTGCTGGGCCTTTCCCTGCCTCAGTTTGCGCCCTGGTGGGTGTCCGCGGTTGCCGTCATCGCCGCCATCGTCATGGCCAAGCAGCTCTATGGTGGCCTGGGCTCCAACCCGTTCAACCCTGCCATGGTGGGTTACGCTCTGGTGTTGATCTCGTTCCCCGTGGCCATGACCACGAATTGGGCACAGCCCGGTCTCCTATGGGAGACCGCTCCGGGGTTTGGCGACACCCTGGGCATGATCGCCTCCGGTCAGCAAACAGCGGTAGACGCCTTTACCATGGCCACGCCGCTGGATGAGTACAAACACAAGATTACCACTCACACCGCAGCGGAGGTGCTTGCTCACCCCACTTTCGGCGACGGTGTTGCACGGGGCTGGGAGTGGGTCAACGCCGCGTTCCTAGTGGGTGGCCTGGTTCTTGTCGGCCTGAAGATTATCACCTGGCACATTCCAGTCAGCATGCTGGCGGGCCTCGCGCTTATGGGCCTTGCCTTTGGCAGCAACGCGGACCAGTATGCGCCGCTGTCCATGCACCTGCTGGCAGGGGGCACCATGTTAGGTGCATTCTTTATCGCCACAGACCCGGTGTCCGCCGCGTCCAGCCATCAGGGCAAGCTGATCTACGGAGCGGGTATTGGTATTCTGATTTACCTGATCCGCACCTGGGGCGCCTACCCGGATGCAGTGGCCTTCAGCGTTCTGCTGATGAACTTCGCAGTGCCGTTTATCGACCACTACACGCCGCCCCGTACCTACGGGCATCACAAGCCCCGGCGCGGCATTCCCGGCAAGGGTCAGGGGTAAACCATGGCAGCACTAGCAACGTCGATCCGTCGCAACGCCATTGGCCTGGGCCTGTTCGCCATCATTACCGGCGGCACCATCGCCATCACCCAGGTTATGACGGCCGAGCGCATACAGGAACAGGCCGCCAGAGCGGAAGCTCAGGCGCTGTTTGAGATCATTCCGGAAAACCGGCACGACAATCATCTGCTGACCGACACGGTGCAGCTTCCGACGGATAACGGAATGAACGCTAACGACCCCGTCACGGCCTGGGTGGCACGTCGCAATGGCCGCCCTACCGGATTGATCATGCCGGTGGTGGCCCCTGACGGTTATTCTGGCAACATTCACCTATTGGTGGGTCTGAATATGAAGGGCACGGTGCTGGGAGTTCGGGTGACCAGCCACCGGGAAACCCCCGGCCTGGGCGACCGCATTGAAACCAAGAAGTCAGACTGGATCCACTCGTTCACCGGCCGCTCCCTTGGCAACCCGGCACCGGAACGCTGGGCTGTCAGGAAAAATGGCGGGGCGTTTGACCAGTTCACCGGTGCGACCATCACCCCGAAAGCCGTGGTTAATGCGGTGCAAAAAACACTCATCTATTTCCGTGAGCATCGCAGCGACATTCGCGACATCCTCAATGAACCCGCGTCACCCCGAAGCACGCCGCTGACGCCCGAGGAAATCGCTGGCCAGACACCAGAGCGGGAGCACTCGTAACATGGCGACCAAATCCAGCGCAGAGATCATCCGTGACGGGCTCTGGACCAACAACCCTGCTCTGGTTCAGGTACTGGGGCTTTGCCCCCTTCTGGCGGTGACCAGTACCGTCGTCAATGCCATCGGCCTGGGCCTGGCAACGCTGATGGTGCTGATGGGCTCGAACCTGGCGGTATCACTGATCCGCAACTTTGTCAGCGAGTCGGTGCGCCTGCCTGCCTTCGTGATGATCATCGCCTCTTTCGTCACCTGCGCTGAACTGCTGATGCAGGCCTATACCTATGAGCTCTACCAGATCCTGGGTATTTTCATTCCATTGATTGTGACCAACTGTGCCATTCTGGGCCGCGCGGATGCGTTTGCCTCCAAGAACCCGCCCTGTCTCTTA
>OLHK01000249.1_pt1 | contig 16137 bp, 17 predicted proteins | sample 1609371 | NCBI WGS metagenome assembly OLHK01 (sample SAMN05416779, study PRJEB24817) | seawater metagenome | isolation source: Sea water | place: Canada:Atlantic | collected 2013-11
ACGAGATTTCTGCCTGTCTCGTGGGCTCGGAGATGTGTATAAGAGACAGACTTCTTCCTGAAAAGATTCAATATCCTTATACCTTTTAAATGATTCAAAATCTGTAATATAGCATAAATTGATGTGGTCGTTTTCAACTTTTGAAACACCACAATAACCTCCTTTAAAGTTATGAAGCGCAACTTTATCCTCAGGAAATTTGCCTGAAGCATGTATTTTAACTCCTAAATAGGGCGACTTTTTTTTAATAAATTTTCGATTGAATTGAACATCTAAATTAGACCGTTTCCCGAATGCTCCAATCACGATTTTTGATTGGAATATTTTATTGGATTTTGTTTCGACCTTAAAATTATCAGCTTCAAAATTTACATCAATTACGGAATCTTTAAGCACCTCAACACCTTTTGAAATTGCCAATTTGTAGAGTTGAAAATCCATTTCGTAACGGCTCATCCCGAAACCTCCGAGCGGTAATTTGGCTTTAATTTTTTTGTTATTAAGTGTGGTTAATTCAAAATTTGATATGCTTTTTGCTCCGAATTCAAGTGGGTCAAAGCCTAAAAAATCTAAATATGGTAAAACTTCATTTGAAACATATTCCCCACAAACCTTGTGCTTGGGATACTCATTTTTTTCAATTAAAAGAACTTTAAAATTAGATTGAGATAAATGGATTGCACTACACAATCCGGCCAAACCACCACCAATAATAATTGCCTTGTATTCTGGTGATGTCATTTATAAAAATAGAAAATGATGAGTTAATAAAATCTTTTGCTGAAAAGAATTGCTCGTTAAATTACAAAATAAAAAAATGAAATTGATTTAAATTTAACTATTGAATCTCAGTAATCGTAAATTTAGTACCCCTAAAAACAATTTCATTACCAACTTCTTTATACAACAGTAATTGTGCTATGGGTGTTGCCGAAGAAATTGCGTAGTAGCCAAGGTTTTCCACAGTTATTTCCCCTGCGCTAATTGCTATAAAATAATTTGAATTTGTGGTTTTTACTACACTTCCAAAAGCAACCTTTTGATGTTTGGATTCAGGGTTTATTTTTTTAAGTATTTCATTTTGCTTTTCTATATCGGATAGTTGATGACCTGCTTTTTCACGTTCTAGTTGTAGCATGGCTCTTCCTGTTTCATGTTTATCACCAGCACTACTTTTAGTTTCGGATTGTAGTGAATTTAGAATATCATCAATGGTATTTTGTATAGTCTTTAAACGTTGGTTTAAGAACTCTTGGCATTTATCTTTAAGTTGCTGTTTAATATCCATATTTAGTTCAATACCTTTTTGATGAGACGCTGAAACGAGTTGAGCATGACAAAATTTGATAAACTACTCTATTAACTCTGCTAATTCCTTACCGATTAAACTACCTATTGCAACTCCCATTCCGCCTAACCGAACACCACAATAAACATTACTACCTAATTGTTTTACAATGGTATTTTTTTGTTGCCCAACTCCCATAATTCCTGACCATCTGTAGTCTATTTCGAAATTTGTGTTGGGTAATATTGTGTTTTTAAGCAATTCTTCTAGTTTATTTTGAATCAGTTTGGTTTCACCAAATTCAGCGGTTTCTTCGCTTTTAAAATCAAGGTTTCTTCCTCCTCCAAATAAAATTCTATTGTCAATGTTTCTAAAATAATAATAGCCTTTATCTAAATGAAAAGTTCCTTTTATATTCAGGTTTTTTATAGGCTTTGTAATCAAGACTTGTGCTCTAGCGGGTTTTACATTTTCATTTATTAATTTTGATGCAAATCCGTTGGTTGCGATTAATAGTTTTGAGGTGGAAAATTCAAAATGTTTTGTTTTAATCTTTACGCTGTTTATGTCATTAGAGAATCCCTCAACCAAGAAATTGTTCAATATTTTAATATCTAGAGACTGTGCTCTATCTAACAAAGCAGACATCATTTTCCCTGTATCTATCTGACCTTCAAATTTATTAAAGCTATACTTAGGTTTTACATTTTTAAATTTGAAAATGTTTTCCTTGGTAGAAAAAACGTCATCTTTAAAAATAGGTTTAAGCAACTGATTAATTTTATTTTGCTCATTTAAACACTGCTGGAATAAATTTTCATCGGTATTTAAAAACAACTCGTAACCTCCCAATTCTTGATAACCAATAGCTTTATCTCCAAGTGTTTGACGCAACAATTTAAGACCGTTTATTCGTTTTTCAACCAGTTTTAAAACCTCATCTTCAGAGTGATGTTTTAAATCATCTATTATTTCGCTCAGGCTTCCAAAGCAAGCAAAACCTGCATTTTTAGTACTTGCTCCTTGTGGTAATATACCTTTTTCAAGAATTAAAATTTTAGATTTAGGGAAACGCTTTTTTAACTGAACAGCACAACTTAAACCTACAATACCACTACCAACAATAGTATAATCTATGTTGTTAAGCCACGTTTTTATTTCCCAATAAGATAAATTCATAGTATAAAAAAAAGCTCCTTAATTTAGGAGCTTTTAATTTATTCTTCAACTACTTTTTCTATTACAAAGTCTTCCATAAATTTAGTGGTGTAATTACCCGCTAAATAATCTGGATGATCCATTAACTGTCTGTGGAATGGTATCGTTGTTTTTATGCCTTCAATAACAAATTCATCTAACGCACGTTTCATTTTATTTATAGCTTCTTCTCTGGTTTGCGCAGTTGTAATCAACTTGGCAATCATAGAGTCATAGTTTGGTGGAATGCTATAACCTGCATAAACATGTGTATCTAAACGCACTCCGTGACCACCTGGGGCATGCAATGTTGTTATTTTCCCTGGAGAAGGTCTAAAATCATTAAACGGATCTTCAGCATTAATTCTGCACTCAATAGAATGTAACTGTGGAAGATAATTTTTACCAGAAATTGGTACACCTGCTGCCACTAAAATTTGCTCACGGATTAAATCGAAATCAATAACTTGTTCTGTGATTGGGTGCTCTACTTGGATACGTGTATTCATTTCCATAAAGTAGAAGTTACGGTGCTTATCTACCAAAAATTCAACTGTTCCTGCTCCTTCGTATTTTATGTACTCGGCAGCTTTAACAGCAGCTTTACCCATTTTATTTCTAAGGACTTTTGTCATAAAAGGAGATGGCACTTCTTCTGTCAATTTTTGATGACGTCGTTGAACAGAACAATCTCTTTCAGATAAATGACAAGCTTTTCCACGAGAATCACCGACAATCTGAATTTCGATATGTCTAGGCTCTTCAATGAGCTTCTCCATGTACATATCATCATTTCCGAATGCTGCTTTAGATTCTTGTCTTGCCGAGTCCCATGCATCTTTTAAATCTTCTGGCTTCCATACAGCACGCATTCCTTTTCCGCCACCTCCAGCTGTTGCTTTTAGCATTACAGGATAACCTGTTTTTTTTGCTACTTTTTTACATTCTTCAAAATCCTCAATAATTCCATCACTTCCTGGTACACAAGGAACACCGGCAGCCTTCATAGTTGCTTTTGCCGTTGCCTTATCTCCCATTTTAGCAATCATTTCTTCAGAAGCTCCTATGAACTTAATGCCATGTTCTTCACAAATCTTTGAGAATTTTGCATTTTCCGATAGGAATCCGTAACCTGGATGAATACCATCTGCATTTGTTATTTCTGCTGCAGCTATAATATTCGCTATTTTAAGATAGGATTCGCTGCTTGCTGGCGGACCTATGCAAACGGCTTCGTCCGCAAATTTTACGTGCAAGCTCTCTGCATCTGCTGTGGAATAAACCGCAACAGTCTTAATGCCCATTTCCTTACAGGTTCTAATAACACGTAGTGCTATTTCTCCTCTGTTGGCAATTAGTATTTTTTTAAACATACCTTTTGAGTTTAAGAGTTTATGGTTTAGTAGTTTATATGTTTAAATGCAATTGACTTAAACTTTAAACTTTAAACTTCTAAACTTAAAATTTACGACGGATCAACTAAGAATAATGGTTGATCGAACTCTACTGGTGATGAATCATCTACCAATACCTTTACAATCTTACCAGTAACTTCTGATTCTATTTCATTGAATAGTTTCATGGCCTCGATTACACAAAGTACATCACCCTCTTTAATGTCAGTACCAACTTCCACAAATACAGGCTTGTCAGGAGATGGTTTTCTGTAGAATGTTCCTATTATAGGAGATTTAATTGTGATATATTTTGAATCTTCACTAGAAGCAACTGGTGCTGCTTGTGTTGGTGTCTCTGCTGTGGTAGGTGCAGCTGCCGCCATTGGCTGTTGCTGTTGCTGCATCACTGGTGCAGCCTGCATAGGAACTTGTTGCAATATAGTTGTTTCGTTATCAGAACCAGTTTTAATGGTAATTTTAACGTCGTCCATTTCTAACTTAACTTCACTTGCGCCAGACTTGGCTACAAATTTTATTAAGTTTTGAATTTCCTTTAATTCCATAATGTTTAGATGTTTTATTAAGTTTTGGTTAGGAGTTATAGGCCCATTTAAAATAAATTGAACCCCAAGTAAAGCCACCTCCAAAAGCGGCAAAAATTAGGTTATCCCCTTTTTTTAATTGTGATTCATAATCGTGTAAAAGTAATGGTAGCGTAGCAGAAGTAGTGTTTCCGTACTTTTGAATATTCATCATTACTTTAGATTCCTCTAAATTAATTCGGTTGGCTGTAGCATCAATAATACGTTTGTTTGCTTGATGCGCAACTAGCCAAGCGATGTCCTCATTGGTTAAGTTATTTCTAAGCATTATACGTTCAGAAACGTCTGCCATATTGAATACAGCATTTTTAAATACTGTTTTTCCGTCTTGAAAAACGTAATGCTTTCCCTCTTTAAATGTGTCTTCTGTTATTGGGTAAGAAGAGCCTCCATAAGTTGCTTGTAAAAACTCTCGTCCTTCTCCATTACTTCTTAATAATTCATCTTGGAGTCCCAGACCTTCTTCATTGGGTTCAAATAAAACCGCACCAGCTCCATCACCGAAAATGATGCATGTAGCTCTATCCTTATAATTTATAAAAGATGAATTTTTATCTGCACCTATGAGTAAGATTTTTTTGTAGCGACCAGATTCTATATATGCTGCAGCTGTTGACATCCCATAGAGAAAGCTGGAGCATGCAGCTTCCAGGTCGAAAGAAAATGCATTAACAGCTCCTATTTGAGTTGCAGTATAAGCTGCTGTTGCTGCGGCTTTCATATCTGGAGTTGCGGTACACACAATAACCAGTTCTATTTCTTTGGGATCTAATCCTTTTTTTTGAATTAAATCTTCCGCTGCCTTTATTGCCAAAAATGAAGTGCCTTTGCCTTCTTCCTTGAGTATTCTTCGTTCTTTAATACCTGTGCGAGCTGTAATCCACTCGTCATTGGTCTCGACCATAGTTTCCAATACCTCATTTGACAAAACAAAGTCTGGGACATAGCCTCCTACAGCTGTAATTGCTGCTGTGATTTTACTCATTATTAGCTTTTAGATTAATTAAAAGTATCGAAAATTGCTCTAAAATTGTTGATTTTTGGTCAATTTTATTCAGTTTTGACCAAATATTATACAAATTAAGTGGTTTTTGTTTGATTCAGAAAATTAAAACAAAAAAAACGCTCACAAGTGAGCGTTTTATTATATGCTTGCATAATACTTATGCTACATTTTCTTCTTCAACAGCGTTGTCAATCAATACTTGACCTCTGTAGTATAATTTACCTTCGTGCCAGTGTGCTCTATGGTATAAGTGTGGCTCACCAGTTGTTGGGCAAGTTGCAATTTGAGGAACCGTAGCTTTATAATGGGTTCTTCTTTTGTCTCTTCTTGTTTTTGATATTTTACGTTTTGGATGTGCCATTTTAAATGTTATTTATCCGTTAATAGTTTCTTTAAATTATTCCAACGAGGATCAATATCCTCTGATGATTTTGTTTTTTTATCTTTTACTGGACTCAATTCTTCCAATTTTTTAAGTATGTCTGAATCTAAAGTTCCATCTTCAACTCCAGGATGAACACGTTTGACTGGTATTGCTAAAACCACGAGTTCATATATATATTGCGCCACGTTAATTTCATATTCGCCATGCGGTACAATTAAAATGTCTTCGTTTTCATCATTGTACTCACTCCCAAACTTAACCACCAACTTAAACGTGTCGTTTATATGCTGGTCATAAGGTTCGTTTGTGATATCACAATTTACATTAACAGAGCCTGATGCTGTAAAATACAACTCTAATAAGGTCGTTTTTTTTAGGAGCTTCAAATCAATATTAACGTCAACCGAATTGAATTCGTCATACTCAAAATGGTTAAAGAACGTATCAGTAATATGATAATCAAAATGGTGCTCTCCTAGTTTTAAACCTACAAATTGTATTATATAAGTCTTTAATTCCTTCATTCCCACATTCATTTTGAGCGTGCAAATATATAAATTTTTATCTTACTAAAGACTAGATATCAACAATTTTTGTTCATATCTATTTCAACGCTTTCTTCAAAGGGTTTTTGCTGAACTTTTGATAAATCTTTCTATTTCTAAAAACTTGAACAGCAAGTTGAATAGCCTGATTGAAAGAACTCTCATCAGCCACACCTTTTCCTGCAATTTCGTATGCTGTACCATGATCTGGAGAGGTTCTTACTTTACTTAATCCTGCGGTGTAATTTACACCGTTTCCAAAAGCAATGGTTTTGAACGGAATGAGGCCTTGATCATGATATGAGGCAATAACCGCATCAAAACTTTTATAATTCCCAGAGCCAAAAAAACTGTCTGCCGAATATGGTCCATAAACTAAGTTGTCTTCAGATTTAATTTTATCTAAAGTTGGTCTTAAAACGGTGTCGTCTTCATTGCCAATAACGCCATTATCACCTGCATGAGGGTTGATTGCTAAAACCGCTATTTTGGGTTTCCTGATAGAGAAATCTTGTTTTAAGGACTTTGTGACGGTTTCTATTTTTTCGTTGATTAATTGCTCTGTTATGTGATTTGAAATGTCTTTTAATGGCACATGGTCTGTTAGTAGGCCAACCCTTAAGTCTTCGCTTACCATAAACATTAGGCTTTTTCCGTCCAGTGCTTTTGCTAAATAATCTGTGTGGCCTGGAAAATTAAATTTATTGGACTGAATGTTGTTTTTGTTTATTGGTGCTGTCACCAACACATCAATAACTCCGTCTTTTAAGGCCTTAGTAGCGGCTTCAAGAGATTTTATAGCATATTCCCCTATTTTCGGGTCAGATTTCCCAAATTCTATTTTTACTGGTTCTTTCCAAACGTTAACAACATTGACCTTTCCGTGAACCATTTTTTCAGGTTGGTCTATGTTGAAAAAATTAATTTTACTATTGAAATGGTTCTTAAAAAACTGCATGGTTTTTGAAGATGCAAAAATGACTGGAGTACTTAACTCTAGAGTTCTTGGATCCTCGTAAGCCTTTATTATTATTTCTGGACCAATGCCATTGAGATCTCCAACTGAAATCCCTACACTAATTTTTTCATCTTTCTTCATTAATCTTGTTCTCCTATTTTCTTATTAAAAAGTGATTTTTCGTCTTTAATTGTAATTATCTTTGTGAGTACAAATTTAATCAAATAAAGCACTTCTATGTTTACTGGTATTATTGAAGATTTGGGAACGGTTACAAAGTTAGTTAATGATGGAGATAATCTTCATATTACAATGAGCTCTTCTATTACTGACAAATTGAAAGTAGATCAGAGTGTTGCCCACAATGGTGTTTGTCTTACCGTTGTACGTATTAATAACAATTCATATACCGTTACCGCTATAAAGGAAACGCTTGATAAAACTAACTTGGGTTCGCTTATTGAAGATGAAATTGTAAATCTTGAGCGTGCCATGAAACTTGGTGATCGTTTAGATGGACACATTGTACAAGGTCATGTAGACCAAGTGGCAAAATGCACAGCAATTAGGCCAGAAGATGGAAGCTGGATTTTTACTTTTGAGTATGATGAATTCTTAAAAAACATTACAATTGAAAAAGGTTCAATAACAATAAATGGTGTAAGCTTAACGGTTGTAAACTCTGAGTTAAACTGTTTTTCCGTAGCCATAATTCCATACACCTATAACCATACTACATTTAAAAACCTGAAAATAGGTGATATTGTAAACTTAGAATTTGATGTTATTGGGAAATATATAAAGCGCCTCAATGATTTAAGACATTAAGAAAGTTTCTTAGAAAGCTTTAATGATTTGTGAACCCCATAAATTAAAGCCACCACAAACAAAGCAATAAGTCCTCCATCTACAAGAAGTCCTGGTGGTGGTGGTGGTGTAGGAGGAGGGGGAGGATTTACACCTTGTGCCAGCGAAATATTACTTACTAACATTGTTAGCACACATGCTAGAATAAACCTGTTAAGTTTTGTGTTCATGGGTTGTAAAAGTAAAAAAAAATCTCAGTCAACAAAATTTATTTTATTAAAAAATATCTTTGAAAAGCAAATATTATCGATGAAATACACAAAAGCCATAGATTTAGGGAAGAAATTAGTCTTTTAAGCCTAGTGTTTAACGTAAATATAATGTTCTTTTTGGTTTTTTTTGAATCATAAACGGATTTTTAGGTTCTGAATTTTTTCAATTTCACACTAAAAAATTAAAACTATTATTCTAAAAACGAAGTTCTTAAACCTAATTTCTAGGTTTTGTTCCCCAAAAGCTTCTCTGTTTTATTACTTTTAAAGTGACCGTACTTTAAGGCATATACTTTAGTGAATTCTGCCCCAAAAAAGAAAATTAAGCAAGAATATGAAACCCAAAGAAGAACCAGAACGATACTCCCAGCTGTGCCATAAGTAGATCCAGGATCTGATTGCCCAAAATAAATACCAAGCAAAAACTTACCAAAAACAAAAAGTACAGCAGTTAGTATTGCACCTACCCAAACGGTTTTCCATCTAACCCTAACATCTGGCATATAGCGAAACATCATGGCGAAAAGGGTTGAAATAATAAGTACCGAAATTAAAAAGTCAAGTATATAAGCTAAATACAAAACAATATCAGGAAACAGGCGCTCAATATAATCTGTTAATGCAGAAATAACAGCGGTTAAAACGAAACTGATCAATAGCAAAAAGCCAATGCCCAGAATAAAAGCAAAACTTCTTGCTCTGTCAGAAATTATTTTCTTAAAACTAAAAGCATCATTTTGTTTCACCTCCCAAATTTTATTCAGCGAAATTTGTAATTGATAAAACACACCCGTCGCACCAAATAAAATTGTTGCAATACCAATTATTGTAGATATTAAATTCTTATCCTCATTTAAGGTTTCTGCCATCATGCCCTCAATTGCTTCTGCAGTGTCCTTTCCCATTGCTAAACCTATCTCTTTGGACAATTCACCCTGTACAATCTCATAGCCCCAAATACTGCCTACAGTATTAAGGATTATAACCAATAGACCTGGCAATGACAAAACAGCATAGTAAGCCACAACCGCACTTAATCTCCAAGGGTCATCATTTATCCATACTTTGTAAGTGTCAACCAATAGTTGTGGTAAGTGTTTTATTTTGAATTGAGACTTTAAAATATCAGCTTCCATTTTTAGATTTTTTTAGAAAGAGAAAATACTATAATTTGAAAAAAGAATAAAGCAGAAGGTCACTATTTTTGAGAAAAAAACAAACCCTTCAATTGATTGAAGGGTTTGTTTTGAAATTTGTGGTCCCACTTGGGCTCGAACCAAGGACCACCTGATTATGAGTCAGGTGCTCTAACCAACTGAGCTATGGGACCGATTAACTATAAAAGCTAATACTTATGAGCCTGCAATATTACTACATATTTTAAAACTCTACAAGAAAATTAATTCAATTTACTTAGCTATCTCTTGGCACAATTCTATCAATACGCCATTTGTGGCTTTTGGATGCAAAAAAGCAATTAACTTATTATCCGCACCTTTCTTTGGTTTATTGTGAATCATTTCGAAGCCTTCATTGCTCAATCTCTTTATTTCGCTTTCAATATCATCTACCGCAAAGGCAATATGGTGAATGCCCTCCCCTTTTTTCTCAATAAACTTAGCAATCGGACTGTCTTTGTCAGTCGCTTCAAGTAATTCTATTTTGTTTGGACCACATTGAAAAAATGATGTTTTTACCCCTTCACTTTCTACATCTTCAATCTTATAATGTGCTTTTCCGAAAAGTGATTCAAAGAGATTATTTGACCTATTTATGTCTTTTACAGCGATTCCTATATGTTCTATTTTTTGCATGCTCATTTTAATTTTGTTGCATAAAAATACTATAATACTCAAATATCCTCTACTTTTGCAGTATGGAAAGTAATAGACAGAAAAAAATAGCAGGTATTCTTCAACAAGATGTGGCAGAGGTTTTGCAGCACGCAGCTTCTTCTGGCGGACTTAAAGGTGTTATTATTTCGGTATCTAAAGTTATTGTAACGTCAGATCTTTCTATAGCAAAGGTTTACCTCAGTATTTTTCCAAATAAAGAAGCTAAACCGTTGTTAGAGGGTATTAAATCCAATAAGCCTTTAATAAGGCACGAACTGGCCCAACGCACACGTCATCAATTAAGACGTATGCCAATCCTTGAGTTTTTTATTGATGATTCACTCGAATATATTGATGGTATTGAACGTTCACTTAAAGGAGAGGAAGACCCTTTGGAAAATCCTGATTTATTAGATAAAAGAAAAAAATCTTAAGTGAATTTTTCGCTTTATATAGCAAAACGTTATCTGTTTTCTAAAAGCAGTAACAATGCTATAAATATAATGACGCTTATTGCTTCAGGCGGAGTTATTATTGCTTCAGCAGCATTGTTTATTGTGCTTTCCGTCTTCGCTGGATTAAAGGATTTTAGTCTCCAGTTTTCATCTTTTGTTGATCCAAACTTAAAAATACTTCCCACCGAAGGAAAGTCTTTTCTATGGTCAAAAAATGATTCCTTAAGTCTATCTAAAATTAAAGGTATAACCGCCTCTTCAAAAATCATTGAAGAACGTATTATTATAAAATCTGAAAACAAGAATCTTCTCGCGACCTTGAAGGGTGTTGATTCAAATTATTTGGAAGTTACGAGCATAGATTCAATGGTAACAAAGGGCAATTGGATTACTCCCAAAAGTAATGATGTAGTTTCTGGTTGGGGAATTTCAAACAAGCTTTCATTTGGAGTTTTTGATTTTCTTAAACCTTTATCGCTATATGTACCAAAGCCAGGAAAAGGACAATTGAGCTCAATAAAAGGAGCTTATAATTCTGTTTTAGTGACTAATGTTGGGTTATTTTATATTAATGAAGAATTGAACAGCAAGTATATTTTTTCGGATATAAGTTTAGCAAAATCACTTTTAAATTATAATGATGAAAAAATAAGTGCTTTAGAACTGAAATTAGAATCCACTGTTGGAGAAGCTGAAGTAAGAAACCAACTAGAAGCCACTTTTCCCAATCGATTTATTATTAAAAACAGAGAACAATTGAATGATGCTTTGTTTAAAATGCTTAATACAGAAAATCTGGCAATTTATCTCATTTTCACTTTGGTTATTATAATTGCATTATTCAATGTTATTGGTGCAATAATTATGATGATTTTAGATAAAAAGAAATCGCTAAACACTTTATTTAGTTTAGGTGCTGAAACCAAAACCATAAAATCCATTTTCTTTCTGCAAGGTAGTTTAATGACTGTTGTAAGTGGTTTAATTGGTGTTGTACTGGGTTTAGCTATTGTGTTTTTACAACAATCTTTTGAGCTGGTAATGCTCACTCCAGAACTGGCTTACCCAGTACGGTTGAACTTCTTAAACGCACTAATTGTATTGGCTACTATTTTTGCTTTGGGAATTATTGCATCTAAAATCGCTTCGCAGAGAATTACAAAAAACTTAATTAAAGCGAGTTAAGCGAACTGGTAATCCGAGAACTTTTCTTGCACTTCATCAAAAGTATTAAACACATCTTTTGAATCGTCACTAGTTACCATTTTCATTCGGTATTCTTTAAAGTTAGGAATACCCTTAAAATAATTTGTGTAATGCCTTCTTGTTTCAAAAACACCTAGTTTTTCACCTTTCCAATCTATAGCCATTTGAAGATGTCTACGCGCTGCTTCAACACGCTCTGTCATAGAAATTGGGTCCAAGTGCTCTCCTGTTTTAAAGTAATGCTTTACTTGTTTAAAAAACCATGGGTTACCTATGGTAGCTCTTCCAATCATTGCTCCGTCTAATCCATAACTATCTCGCATTTCTACGGCACGTTCAGGTGTGTTTACATCTCCGTTTCCAAATACCGGAATGTGCATACGTGGATTGTTCTTAACTTCTGCAATCGGCTTCCAGTCTGCATCTCCTTTATACATTTGTGCTCTGGTTCTACCATGAATTGCTATTGCTTTACAACCTACATCTTGCAACCGTTCTGCAGCCTCAATAATTTTTATGGAATCGTGATCCCAACCCAATCGTGTTTTTACGGTTACAGGCAAGTTGGTTCGTTTCACCATTTCTGCTGTGAGTTGCTCCATTAGGCAGATATCTTTTAAAATTCCTGCGCCTGCACCTTTAGAAACCACTTTCTTTACCGGACAGCCAAAGTTTATATCAATAATATCTGGATTGGATTTTTCTACTATATCAATGGTCTGCAACATACTCTCCATATTGGCTCCAAAAATTTGAATGCCAACTGGTCGTTCTTTTTCATAAATATCTAATTTCATAACACTTTTTGCTGCATTACGAATTAGACCTTCACTACTAACAAATTCTGTATAAACGACATCTGCGCCTTGCTCTTTGCACAATGCACGAAACGGTGGATCACTAACATCTTCCATTGGTGCTAAAAGCAATGGAAAATCTGGTAATTCTATGTTTCCTATTTTAACCAAGTATTGAAATTTTGATGCAAAATTACAGCTTTTTATTTAGCAAATAAAAAACCTCTACTAATTGCAGAGGCTTTTTTTATGATATTTTATTGGACTAAAAAACAGCGATTAATCAAAATCCATTGGTAACTTAAACTGACCTTCTGTGACCTCAACAATGTCCGAAGGGTCTTCTGTATTATATAATTTAAATGAAAAGTTACCTTCTAACAATTGACTTATAGATAGTGTTTGGGATCCAAAAACAACAGTTTCATTTGTTGAGCTGGTAATTTCAAAAACGCTTCCGCTTTGATCTCCATCTAGAGTTGAGTAAAAATAAAAACTTGTTGCATCAAATCTAAAATGTGCACTTATATCACCAGTAGAGCCAGATACATCATCGTTACTTGTCGCAAAATCATAATAACTTACAGGGAATGCGTCATTAAACATTTCAGCTGCAGAATCTTCCGATCCACACAAATAAAAACGGACAAAATCAAAATAGAAACTCGGTCTTGCTTCGTTTTCAAAATCTGGATAAACTCCCGTGGCGTAATTTAATCCACCTGTGTCTGGGTAATATGCACAATCTGTAGTGATTGAATTTCCAAAATTAGATAAATAATAGTCTACAGTGGTGGCTTCTCGTAATTGTCCGTATACAAATGGTTCTCCATTTATTTTTCCGGAAATAAAATAAAGATAGTCATCACTATTTATGTTGTTAGAGCTCGAATTTGAATCGTCGCTACTGCTGCATGAAAAAAACAATACACAACAAAAGGCACTGGATAGTAATAATAATTTTTTCAAAAGATTGGTTTTAGGTTAATATTAATTGTGAGTAAAAATACATTTTCTGGAAGAAATTCCTATTTTCTGTAATAAATTAACCAATACTATTCCTGTTGTTTTAATATTCCTTTTAGGATAATTATGAATTAGTCTTCTTAGAAGAGGGCTTTTAGTATGTCACCTCAACCATACCTTGTGTAAGGCTTAAATTGGCTCCTTGGCTGCTCTCTACAAGACCAAAGAAAGTTGCTTGTAAAACATTACCACTACTTACAGTAGTTTCTGATGTAAAGTCTTCAAACCCTTGTGTTGATGGAAAATATTCTGTTCCGTTTAAAGTAAGTACAAAATTTTGAAGCACATCTGTACCTGTCTCACCTTCGGTAACTTGAAATGAAACCATATAGTTTCCGCCTTGGCTTATGCCTTCAACACTAATTATTTCGTTTTCAAAAGTAATATCTTGTTGTGTAAACTCTATATTAAGAGTTCCTGTAAAAACGCTCAAAGTCCCACTTGAAACTGCACCTAATGAGCAATCTCCCAAATCATCTAAAATAGCTTGTAAACTTCCATTGTCATCGCCACATTCTGCTATTTGGTTTTCTAATGCTTCTTTATATGCGTTACATAAATCTTCGTCTGTGTTGTTTTCGTTATATGCTGCTTCAGCTTCATCTGTAGCCACCTGAGCATTACATGTGTTTGTTGATCCCGAAACTCTAGTCCAAACGGATGTGGAATTTGTTGTATTAGTTACCTCTATACCTGTTGCGGCATCTGATTCTGTGGTGGTTTCGTTTTGGGTAAATGTTAAAGTATTACCATTGTCTGTAATTGCATAAGTAAGTGTTTGCTCGCCTTCTAAAACTGAAGAATCCATTCCTTGAAAATCAAATTCGAAAAATGAACCGTCAATAGTCATTTCTTCTCCGCTTGTGGAATAAGAACCGTTTCCAGTGACATTGTCAAGTGTAAAGGAATCATCTGTAGCCGTAATTCCATTAATAACCACATTGGCATTGTAAGTATAATTGCCATTTGTTAAAAAAGAACTTTCAGTAAATTCTACCGTATAATCTGTTGCTGTGCTAAATACTTCTATATCTGATGAAATTTCTTGGCCTGCAAAATTAGTTTCTGTTGTCATGGTAATATCAAATTCAACTAAATCCCAAACACCAACCAAATCACCACTATTATTGTTGTTGTTATTAGAGCCTGAGCTGAGACCATCATCTACGGGTTCGTTATCACAAGAAAAGGCTGTTAGTAAAGTCAAAAAAGATAAAAAGGCTAAGAGTTTTTTCATTTCGAATATTTCTATAATTATGGTGCAAATGTACAATTAAAAATAATTTTAACTAATCGCCTCACTTATAGGGTTTTTAAAATTTCACTTTAGTTTCAATAATATCTGCTTTGCGTTTTACCGTAATTTCTGCTTCATCTCCTTCTTCAAAAACAGAAAGAGCTCGCATATAGCTCATCATATCTGTAACCGTGCTATCTCCTAATTTTACTACTATATCTCCTTTTTGGATACCTGCATTATAAGCTGGTGTGTCTTCACGAGTACCATCAATTCTCATGCCCTTTCCATCGAAGAGATAATCTGGCACTACGCCCAATCCTACTTTAAAGCGTGGTGTTTCATCACTTTCATTTTTTGTTTTTCTAAAGGCTAATTTACCATTATCGTCTAAATCTGATATAATATTGAAAATGTAGTTTGAAATGAGATTCATTCCCTCATAATTCAACTTTTCGGAATCATCACCTGGTTTGTGGTAATCCTCGTGCTGGCCTGTAAATAAATGTAACACCGGAATATCGATGAGATAAAAAGAGGTGTGGTCGCTTGGTCCTACTCCACTTTCGTTTTCTATTAATTTGAATTTATCGTTATTGGATTTTAAGGTTTGTTTAAACATTGGCGAAGTTCCTGTGCCATACACAGCCAATGTGCTATCCGCTTTCATCCTGCCCACCATATCCATATTAATCATATAATTAATGGATTTTGCATCTATGGTTGGATTTTTTGAAAAGTAATTAGAACCCAACAATCCCATTTCCTCACCAGAAAATGCCATAAATAAATAGTTGTTGTTATCTTTAATTTTGGCTTGGTCATTTTTTATTTTTAACCGACTAGCCAAATTTAACATTACCGCAACACCACTTGCATTGTCATCGGCACCATTATGGATGGCCTTATCTTTTTCTCGATATAATGAGCCTTCACCTCCATAACCCAAATGATCGTAATGTGCACCAATGACTATTGTAGTTTTTGCTTTATTGTTTATAAACCCAATAACATTATTCCCTGTAATGGTACTATCTGCATTGGTAGTAAATTGCACTTCTTTATGAGGATCTGTTTTTGGTTTAAAAGAAAACGATTGGAAGAAATTATCTGTTCCTTTTGGT
>OLHK01000260.1_pt1 | contig 15781 bp, 12 predicted proteins | sample 1609371 | NCBI WGS metagenome assembly OLHK01 (sample SAMN05416779, study PRJEB24817) | seawater metagenome | isolation source: Sea water | place: Canada:Atlantic | collected 2013-11
CGAGATTTCTGCCTGTCTCGTGGGCTCGGAGATGTGTATAAGAGACAGGGTCAATACGGTACAAATGGTACATCCAACAATTATGTTTTAGATATAGATTGTTCCCTTTCAATAATAGACATATCTAGCTACCAAAATGGCTATTATACAGTTACTTTAGTTTGCGATGGAGAAATTATTGATGCCAAAAATTTATTAAAACAATAGTTTCTATACAAAACCCAAGTTTATTCTTGGTTTTTAAAACTTAAAATTTATAAACCATGAGAACACTACTTTTATTTTTTAGCCTTTTTTTATTTGCTGGTTGTAATACTGACGATGATAGCAATACTGAATTTCAGCCCATAGAATTAATGTTCACTACCATTGGGCCGGGAAGTTTAGGTGGTGACGGATCGGAAGGAATAGCACAATCGAATTTACTTATAAATAATACAACAGATTGGGAAATTTTGATGGCTCAAATGGATACCACCAATAACGTTACTGCAGGTTTTACAGAAACTGATATTGATTTTACAACCTATTCCATTATAGCTATTTTTTTAGAAACAAAATCAACAGGTTGGTTTTTAGAAATTACTACTATTGTTGAGAATGAAAATAACATTCCAATATCCACAAATGAAATTGAATCAGATGTTGCTATAATCACACAACCTTTTCACATCGTGAAAATACCAAAAACGGATAAACCTATTGAACTAGAATAGTTTTTTAATAACTAAAAAAAAATTAAAAAATACGTAAAGTTACGTATAGTATTGCTTTATAATTAGTTGCAAATTTACAGTGCTATTAATCAAGAGCCTCAAATGAAGTTCTTAAAGGCTCTAAATTAGTTTTAGTCTAGAGCCTTTTTCTAAAAATTTAGGATATGGACAATAATATTAAGACCATGGGAAACAACACCAATAAAAAAGACCGGTTCTTTATCGCTTTACTCATCATAAGCTCTACTATTGTAATTACGGCAAATATTATTGTAAATTTTCTTTAGTTGTTAGTTAGTTTTAGTTAGTTAGTTGGCCCAATATATTTGGAGCAAAAAAGCGCAATTTTTAAAAAAAACTGCGCTTTCTTTTATATAGTTATTTAAGTCATCTATAATTCAAGTGCCCTTTTAACATCTTTGTCCATCAATAATTCTGTTGGATTTTCCAAAGCTTCTTTTACTGCAACCAAAAATCCTACAGATTCTTTTCCATCAATAATTCTATGATCATAAGATAATGCCACGAACATAATTGGTCTAATCTCTACATGACCGTCAATAGCAACAGGTCGCTCAACTATGTTGTGCATTCCCAAAATTCCACTCTGTGGTGGATTAATAATTGGTGTAGAAAGCATACTACCAAACACACCTCCATTAGAAATTGTAAATGTACCGCCTGTCATTTCATCAACCGTGATTTTTCCGTCTCTGGCTTTTATAGCCAATCGCTTAACTTCAGATTCTACTCCTCGGAATGATAAATTTTCAGCATTTCTAATTACAGGAACCATTAAACCTTTTGGTCCTGAAACTGCTATACTGATATCTATGAAGTCGTAAGACACCATTTCCTTTCCATCAATCATTGAGTTTACTGCCGGATATTCTTTTAAAGCTCTCACAACTGCCAATGTAAAGAAACTCATAAAACCAAGACTTACACCATGCTTAGCTTTAAAGTCTTCTTTATATTGTTTACGCAATTCAAAAATTGGAGACATATCCACTTCATTGAAAGTGGTTAACATTGCAGTTGTATTTTTTGCTTCAACTAAACGCTCTGCAACTTTACGACGCAACATAGACATTTTACTGCGTGATGATCCTCGATCTCCACCTGTTGGTGTTCCCATTGATGGTACGGCATTTACGGCATCATCTTTTGTAATTCGTCCATCTTTACCTGTACCCTTTACTGTTGAAGCATCAATATCTTTTTCTGCTAAAATCTTTTTAGCGGCCGGACTCGCAGCTCCCGAAGCATAGGTTTTGTTGGCAGGATTAGGTGCTTTAGTACCTGTATCTTTAGTTTCTTTTTGTTCTTTCGCTAGGTTTTCTTCAACATCTTTATCTCCACTTCCCTCATCTCCACCTTTGTAAGTTGTAGATGCATCAGCTTCTGGCTCAGCACTTGTATCAATTAAGCAAACTACCTCGCCTACTGCTACGGCATCACCTTCTTCCGCTTTAAGTGTAATTGTTCCGCTAGCTTCTGCAGGTAGTTCTAAAGTTGCCTTATCGCTATCTACCTCAGCAATGGCCTGATCTTTTTCTACGTAATCACCATCTTCTACTAACCATTCAGCTATTTCTACTTCAGTAATTGATTCGCCTGGTGAAGGCACTTTCATTTCTAAAATCATCGTAATACAATTTTATTTTTATGCGTTTGTTTCAATTTTATCTCTTATTGTCTTTGCTTTTATCAAAAACGTAATCTATAACTTGTTGATGACGAATTTTTGAGCGCATAGAACTACCTGCCGCAGGAGCTCCATAAGGTCTTCTACTTACTATTCTAAAATCTTTAGCTTCTTCTAAGTGCATTAATATATGACTGTAAGCACCCATATTTCTAGGCTCTTCTTGTGCCCACACCAGATCATCTACATTTTTATACTTTTTAATTATAGCTCTCATTTTTTCCACTGGAAGCGGAAATAATTGTTCTATTCGTACTAAAGCTACATCATCTCTTTCGAGTTTTTCTCTTTCCTCCAATAAGTCATAATAGAATTTACCAGTTAAGAATACTAAGGTTTTTATTTTATCTGCTTTTGCACTTTCATCATCAATTAAGGTTTGAAAACTGCCATTTGCAAATTCATCAACAGTAGATACTACTTTTGGATGACGCAATAAACTTTTTGGTGTAAAGACAATTAATGGTTTTCTGTAATCTGCTTTTATTTGTCTACGTAATAGGTGAAACATATTTGCTGGCGTTGTACAATCTGCCACAAACATATTGTCTTTTGCACATAGTTGTAGATAACGCTCCATGCGTGCGGAAGAATGCTCTGCTCCCTGACCTTCATAACCATGTGGTAATAACATTACCAATCCGTTCTGGAGTTTCCATTTATCTTCTGCTGCAGAAATATACTGGTCTAGCATTATCTGAGCTCCATTACTGAAGTCACCAAATTGAGCCTCCCAAATTGTAAGGGTTATTGGACTTGCCATTGCATATCCATAATCAAACCCTACAACTCCATATTCTGACAACAATGAATTATATATAAAAAATCTCCCTTGATCTTTATTTATGTGATTATGTAAAATGATTTCTTCCTCGCTATCTTCTACTTTAACCACGGCATGTCTATGGGAAAATGTACCTCGCTCAATATCTTGACCAGACATTCGTACATCATTACCCTCTAACAAAATTGATCCGTAGGCAAGATGTTCTGCCATTGCCCAGTCTAGTTTATCTTCATCAAACATCTTTTGTCTAGATTCTATAAGACGTTTTATTTTTTTAATGAATTTTTTATCTTCAGGAAGATTAGATATTGCTTCAGTTATTTTTTTGAGTTTATCTTTTGGATATGTTGTATCCACAGACTCCATCATTTTATCTTCTTCAGCAGTTACATAGTTGGTCCATTCATTTTGCATAAATGGAGTAATCTCTGTTTTCTTTATTTTACGGGAATCTTCAAGTTTTTCTTCGAGTTGTGCTTTATATTCTTTTTCTATTTTAGAAACATAACCTTTATCAATAACACCTTCTCCTAATAATCGTTCTGCATAAATATCCCTTGGATTGTCATGTTTTGCAATTGCTTTATATAATAATGGTTGTGTAAACTTAGGCTCATCTCCTTCATTGTGACCATACTTTCTATAACCTAACATATCTATGAATACATCACGTTTGAATTTCATCCTAAAATGAAGCGCAAACAATGTAGCATGTACAACAGCTTCAGCATCATCTGCATTAACATGCAGTACAGGAGAAAGCGTTACTTTGCCAACATCTGTACAATACGTACTAGAACGAGCATCTAAATAATTGGTGGTGAAACCTATTTGGTTATTGACTACGATGTGTATGGTTCCATTGGTTTTATAGCCATCTAATTTCGCCATTTGTACCACTTCATAAACCACCCCTTGTCCGGCAATAGCCGCATCACCATGTACAATGATTGGCAATACCTGTGATGGATTCTCAGAATATTTATCGTCTTGTTTTGCTCTTGCAATACCTTCCACCACAGGACCAACGGTCTCTAAGTGCGAAGGGTTTGGCGCAATGTTTAAATTTATTTTGTTTCCTGTGTCTGTGACACGATCACACGTCCAACCCAAATGGTATTTTACATCTCCATCAAAAACTTCTTGTTCATAATCCTTACCATCGAACTCGCTGAATATATCTTTAGCAGATTTTCCAAAAATATTAGTTAGTGTACTTAGGCGACCACGATGCGCCATGCCCATTACAAATTCCTTTACTCCGTACTCTGAGGCTTTTTCAATCAATGCATCTAAAGCAGGAATCAAAGCTTCACCTCCTTCAAGCGAAAATCGTTTTTGCCCAACGTATTTGGTGTGCAAGAAATTTTCGAAAGAAACGGCTTCGTTTAATTTTCTTAAGATTTTTTTCTTTTCGTCAGCAGAAAATTTAGGATGATTGTCATTGATATTCAACTTGTCTTGAATCCATTGAATTTCTTCAGGTTTTCTGATATACATATATTCAACACCTATAGAATCGCAATAAATACGCTCTAAATGGTCAATTATGTTTTGCAATGTGGTTGTACCAAGATTTAAAATCTCACCAGCAGAAAATTTTGTTTCTAAATCATCTTTAGATAATCCAAAATTCTCTATCTCTAATGTTGGAGCATATTTTCGTCTGGCCCTCACCGGATTTGTTCTGGTAAACAAATGACCTCGATTACGGTAACCGTCAATTAATTTTACAACCTGAAATTCTTTTTGAAGCTGTTCTGGCATTTGTGAAGAGACACCTTCAACAATTTCACCATCCATTCCGTATTGTTCAGATCCAAAATCGTAACCTTGAAAAAAAGCGCGCCAGCTTGGCTCTACGGAATCAGGATATTTTAGGTATTGTTCGTATAAATCAGCAAAGTATGCTGTATGTGCTGCGTTGAGAAAGGAAAATTTATCCATTAGTTTTTATGAGACGTTATCGTTTCAACAAAATTTCCTCAAAAATACAACTTTTGCTAAATATAGCTGTGGTTTTATTATATTTATAACAATTACAAAGTTCAATTTTCAATATGATAAAATTTCCATTCCCAAATTCAAAAAAAATAAAATTAAGCTGCTTTTTGGTGTGCTTTTTTATGGCATTCGCTTTTAGTCAAAACAATAGCTTTAATAAATCTCCATTTTGGGACAATGTTCAGTTTGGAGGTGGTATTGGTCTGAGTTTTGGTGATGGTTTTTTTAGTGGAAGCTTGGCACCAAGCGCCATTTATAGATTTAATCCTTATGTGGCTACAGGCGTTGGTTTAAATTTTTCTTATAGCTCACAAAAAGATGTTTTTAAATCTACGGTTTTAGGTGGAAGTGTAATTGGATTATTCAACCCTATTCGAGAAATTCAATTGTCGTCTGAATTTGAACAACTACACGTAAGCAGAAATTTTGACGAACAATTCGCTACTGACTTGGATGATAATTATTGGTATCCGGCTATATTTCTAGGTATTGGTTACACTAGCCAAAATGTAACTATTGGCATTAGATACGATGTGCTATATGATGAAAATAAAAGCATTTACAGCGACCCTTGGATGCCTTTTGTTCGTTTTTATTTTTAACTCTTTTGGAATCTGTACCGTAAAGCAATACTTAATTTAATTATGAATATTTTGCCTTATACCAAACTTTCTGCCACTCGCGTTGAAGAATTAAAAAGGTAACATCTTCTGAGAGTTTTAAAGCATCAGAGCCATCTAGGTTTTTTATTTTAGATTCTGCAACATCAACTATATAAAGTAAATTGAGGTAGTCCGAAAACTTATATTGAATTAATTGAAAAACCGCTTCGTGCAAAACTAATTTTAAACTTGTTGGTAACGTTTCTTCATCAAATTCCAAGTCCACATTAGCATACAATAAATCTTTGTTAAGTTGCTTAACCAGTTTAGTATAGAGCTGCAATTTATTTGCCTCTTCAATTAAATTTTCAAAATTTGAAGGTAAAGACATTTATACTCGTCTGTTCATTAAATTTTCTCCAAAGTTTTGGAGCATTGCTTTCTTTTCTTCAGGAATATCAAGTGATTTTAAGATCCCAAAAGCTTTATTTGTGTAATCCTTTACGGCATTAAGAGTGGCTTTACTTGCACCAGATACATCAAAAAGAATTTTTACGGCACTAACCTTGTCATCATTAGAGATAGAAGAATCATTAATGCTACTTAAAAGTTCCACTTTATTTTCCTTAGAGCCTAATTCTAGTGTTTTAAGGTAAAGGTACGTTTTTTTGTTCTCTAGAATATCTCCTCCTACTTGTTTACCAAAGGTTTCAGGGTTTCCAAAAGCATCTAGATAATCGTCTTGCAACTGAAATGCAATCCCTAAATATCTTCCAAAGTTGTAAATGGTATTTTGGTCTTCTTCTGAAGCTTTTGCCACTATTGCACCCATTTTCATTGCAGCACCCACTAAAACTGCAGTTTTGTATTCAATCATTTTAAGATATTCAGCTATGGTAACGTCATCCCTTGTTTCAAAATCAATATCGTATTGCTGTCCTTCGCAAACCTCCAAGGCAGTTTTACTAAATAGTTTTGCCAAAGCCTGAAATGTAATTGGCTCATAATTTTCAAACAGTTGATAGGCCATAATTAGCATTGCATCTCCTGAAAGTATACCTGTGTTTAAATCCCAGTTTTCATGAACGGTTTTTTTACCTCTTCGCAAGGGAGCATCATCCATAATATCATCATGGACCAATGAAAAATTATGAAACACTTCAACAGAAAGTGCAGCATTCAGTGCCTTATTGGCTTCTTCATTAAAAGCCTCAGCTGTCATTAAGGTTAAAATTGGCCTCAACCTTTTGCCACCTAACTTTAAAATGTAATTGATTGGTGCGTATAAATTGTTAGGCTCTTTATCTACTACAAATCCTTCTAAATAATTTAAGAAGGATTGATGGTATTGTTCTATGTGTTGCATGGAGCAAAAATACTGTTTTCGTACAATTTTAAGTTAATATTATCCATGTTAAAAAATTATTAAAACTTTGGAAACTTTTTTTGTTTTTAAAGTTTCCTTTTTTACATTTGCACTTTAATTATGAGAGAAAAAATAATAGAAAAATCGTCTGAGTTATTTTTAACACTAGGTTTTAAAAGTGTTACCATGGATGATATTGCAAACACCATGGGTATTTCTAAAAAGACTATCTATGTCCACTTTAGCAACAAAACAAAACTTGTAGAGGCTGTTACCTTTTCACTTTTTGAAAATATCTGTAACGGCATAGACTGTATCTGTTCACAAGCAGCCAATCCTATAGAAGAATTATACGATGTAAAGATGTTTGTAATGCGACACCTCAAAAATGAGCAAGCATCACCATTACACCAATTAAAAAAATACTATCCCACCATACACGACTCCCTAAAGTTTAAGCAGTTTGAGAAAATGCACAAATCGGTTTCGGAAAGTTTAAAAAAGGGGATTGACACAAAATTATTTCGTGCTAATATAGATGTAGAATTCATAGCTAGGCTTTATTTCAACGGTATGTCTGGTGTAAAGGATGAAAACATTTTTCCTCGTGATAAGTTTACTATGGAATATTTAATGGAAAGCTTTTTAGAATACCATCTAAGAGCCATTGTTGCAGAAAAAGGACTCAAAATTTTAAATCAATTTATAACAAAAAACCAATCATAAATCAATGAAACATATACCTATATTAGTATTACTAATGTGTTTTCAACTGGGAATTTCACAAAAAAATCCCACAAACCTCTCTTTACAAGAAGCCATAAACTATGCTTTACAAAACAATAGACAAGCCTTAAATGCTGAACGTGATATTGAGGCTGCAAAAAAACAGAAGTGGGAAACCACAGCAAGTGGTCTACCACAACTCAGTGCTGCTATTGACTATCAAAACTTCTTAAGACAACAAGTCCAAGTGATACCAGCAGAGTTTTTGGGTGGTGCTCCTGGTGAATTTCAGGAAGTGGTTTTTGGCACTAAACAAAGCGTAAATGCTTTTGCTACCTTAAATCAAAAGGTGTTCGATGGTTCCTACATCGTTGGATTACAATCTGCAAAAGTATTTTTAGAGATTTCTAAAAACGCAAAGGTTCAGACAGATCTCGAAGTAAGAAATGCCGTTATCAATGCGTATGGCAATGTCTTACTTACAGAAGAAAGTATAGCTATCTTAAAACGAAACATACAGGTACTGGAAAAAAACCTTTATGAAACCACAAAAATCTATGAAAACGGTTTAGGTGAACAAGAAAGTGTAGAGCAGCTTCAAATTACATTATCTGGAGTTAAAAGCAACCTTAACAACACAGAACGGTTAAAAACTTTGGCCTATCAAATGTTAAATATCAATTTAGGTTTGGATGTTTACAACCCTTTGGTATTAACTGATAATCTTGAAACCCTTGCAGAACAAAATAGATCGCTTGCGCTTTTAGATATTGAAAACAACCCAGAAAGCACCATAGAGTATCTCATTGCAGAAAATGATACCAAAGCTAAATCTTTAATGGTTAAACTTGAAAAAAGTAAAGCCTTACCAACACTAAATGCATTTTTAAATGGTGGCTATTCTGCTTTTGAAGATGAATTTACTTTTTTCGATAATGATCAAGAATGGTTTGGATCCTCATTGTTTGGTGTAAGCCTTAACATCCCAATATTTAGTTCGGGAATGCGAAGTGCTTCTACGCAACGTGCTGAAATTAATCTAGAAAAATCACTAACTGAGCTTGAGCAAACAGAGCAAAGGATAAAACTTGAGATTGCTTCAGCTAAAAGTGATTACCAATTTGCTATTGAAGATTACGAAAACAAAAAAGAAAACTTAAAATTAGCAGAACGCATTGAAAACAAAAACCAAACCAAGTTTTTTGAAGGTATAGGTTCTAGTTTTGAGCTCAGACAAGCACAAACCCAATTATATACAGCACAACAAGAATTGTTGCAAGCTATGCTAGATGTTATTAACACTAAAGCAACTTTAGAAACTGTTACAAATACACCAATCAATAATTAAAAAATCATCAATAATGAAACACATATATAAATTAATAATAGTAGCTCTAGTTTTTGTATCCTGTTCGGGAGATAAAAAAAATTCTGTAGAGAATATCCTAGAAAATGGAGACCTTAAAACCTTAAGAGAAAAAAGAGGTGAACTCGTTAATGAGCAACAGGCACTCAACGACCAAGTTAAACTTTTGGATGAAAAAATTAAAACAATGGACACAACAAAAAATGTTCCATTAATTACAACCTTCAAAGCCAACACTGAAGTTTTTAATCATGTTTTAGAACTTCAAGGGAATGTCACAACAAACGATTTACTAACCATAACACCAGAGTACACTGGCATTCTTACAAACGTCTATGTTAAGGAAGGTCAAAAGGTTAGTAAAGGTCAACTTTTGGCTAAGATTGATGATGGCGGATTAAGTCAACAAGTAGCACAATTGCAAATTGAAGCAGATTTATCCAAAACAACTTTTGAGCGTCAAAAACGCCTTTGGGACCAGAACATTGGAAGTGAGATTCAGTATCTACAAGCAAAATCTACTTACGAGTCTCAAAAAGAAGCAGTTAACCAGCTGCAGAAACAAATTGCTAAAACCAGAGTTAAAGCTCCTTTTTCTGGTACTATTGACGATGTTATAACAGAACAAGGAAGCGTTGTAGTTGCTGGCCAAACACAATTAATGCGTATTGTTAATTTAGATAATATGTTCATTGAAACTGAAGTGCCCGAACGTTATGTTTCAGATGTTGTTACAGGAAAAAGTGTAGAGGTAAATTTACCTGTCTTAGGAGAAACAATTGATACAAAAGTACGCCAGGCAAGTGATTATATAAATCCTGCAAACCGAACTTTTAAAGTTGAAATTGCAATACCTAATAAAAGCAAAACTATTAAACCAAACCTCACTGCACGTTTAAAAATCAATGACTACACCAATGAAAATGCACTTTTAATTCCTCAAAGTGTCATTTCAGAAAATGCTGAAGGAGAACAATATGTATATGTTGTAGAGGATAAAGATAGTAATGGTATTGGTAATGCAAAGCGTGTCATTGTTGAAACAGGTAGAACACAAGGAGATGTAATTGAAGTTCTAAAAGGCCTTGAAGAAGGTGCGGAAATTATCAAAGAAGGTGCAAGAAGTGTAAGAGACGGACAATCTGTTGAGGTTATAACTTATAAAGAAACAGTCGATGAAAATTAAAAACAATAAAAATACCGAGAAAGAATTTGGTTTCTCATCGTGGGCAATTAACAACAAAACCACAATGTATGTACTTATTGCGGTGTTTTTTTTCCTCGGAGTTTCTGCTTTTTTCAGTATGCCAAGGGAAAGTTTCCCAGAAGTAAATGAAACTAAAATCTATGTAAGTACAATTTACCCTGGTAATACTGCAGAAGACATTGAAAAATTGGTTACAGATCCGCTAGAAGATCAACTGAAAACAGTGAGCAATGTGGTTGAAATTACTTCAACTTCACAAGAGGATTACTCAATGGTTATTGTTGAGTTTGATGAAAACATAACAGTTGAACAAGCTAAGCAAAAAGTTAAGGATGAAATTGATTCTGAAACTTCAAGTGAAGATTGGCCAACATTCAATGATGCTAAAGTTGAACCTGACGTGTTTGAGCTAAGCCTTTCTGAAGAAATGCCAATCTTAAATATTAATATTTCTGGAGATTACCCTATAGATAAACTGAAGGACTATGCTGAGTACCTTCAAGATGAAATAGAAGATTTACAAGAAATAAAAAAAGCAGATATACGAGGTGCCCAAGAAAAAGAGGTTGAAGTTGAAGTGGACATCTACAAAATGATGGCTGCCAAGGTAACTTTCAATGATATTTTGGGAGCCATTAGTAATGGGAATGTTACACAATCTGCAGGTAATATAAAAACTAGTGGACAACGAAGAACCATAAGAATAATTGGTGAAATTGATAACCCTTCAGAGCTTGAAAACTTTGTGGTAAAATCTGAAAACAACAATGCCATATACCTAAAGGATGTGGCAGAAGTTTCATTTCATGAGGAAGATAAAACCACCTTTGCCCGAAAATCTGGCAAACCTGTGGTAATGCTCGATGTAAAAAAACGTGCCGGTAAAAATATGGTGGCTGCTGCAGAGCAAATTCAAGTTATAGTACAAGATGCAATAGACAATGAGTTTCCACAAGACGTAGAAGTCTCTATTACCAATGACCAATCTTCTGTAACCATTGGTCAAGTAGATGATTTGGTAAACAATATCATCTTTGGTGTTATTCTGGTAGTCACTGTTTTAATGCTCTTTTTAGGATTTAAAAATGCATTGTTTGTTGGGTTCGCCATACCTATGTCAATGTTTATGTCTTTAATGATTCTTAACCTTATTGGCTACAGTTTAAATACCATGGTGCTTTTTGGGCTTATTATGGGACTGGGAATGTTGGTGGATAATGGTATTGTAGTTGTAGAAAATGTATATCGTCTCATGGAAGATGAAGGCATGGGTAGAATTGAAGCTGCTAAAAAAGGTATTGGAGAGATTGCTTTTCCTATTATCATTTCAACTTTAACAACAGTTGCAGCATTTGTACCCTTGGCATTTTGGCCTGGTATTATGGGAGAGTTTATGAAGATTCTGCCTATTACGCTTTCAGTTGTTTTGGGATCATCTTTGTTTGTAGCTATCTTCTTTAACTCAGTATTAGTCTCGCGCTATATGAAAATTGAGGATAAAGAAATGCCAATGACACAAATTATTAGAACTACAGCTATTGTGGCAGTTATTGGTGTGCTCATCCTTATTTTTGGAGGTGCTTATCGAGGTCTAGGATCAGTTATGATTTTCACTGCTATAATGCTTTGGGTTTATCGCTTTTTTATTAGAAAATGGGCAAATAACTTTCAGAATAAATCCTTAGTAAAACTAGAGAATTGGTACGAGCGTATGCTAAATGGTGCATTATCGAGAAAGCGTCCATACATATTAAGTACTAGCACCTTTTTATTGTTGATTGCCGCTTTTATAGCATTTGGAATTTCAGTTAGCCAACAACGTACAAAAATTGAGTTCTTTCCTGATAACAAACCAAATCAAATTATAGTTTATATTGAATATCCTGAAGGTACTGCTATCGAAAAAACCAATGCTATAACCAAACAGATTGAAGAACGCGTTTATAATGTTATCAACCAAAATCAATACATGGATGAAGGCAGAAACTTTTTGGTAGAAAGTGCTGTTTCTCAAGTTGGTGAAGGTGCCGGAAATCCGCAGACAGATGGTGGATCTGCAGCTGAGATGCCTCATAAAGCAAAGATTACAGCGTCAATGCGAGAGTATAAATACAGACGTGGAGAAGATAGCGAGCTGTTAAGACAAAAGGTGCAGGAAGCTTTAGTAGGAATTTATCCAGGTGTTCTAATTTCGGTAGAAAAAGACGCCAATGGTCCACCTGCAGGAGCACCTATTAATATTGAAATTGAAGGTAAGGATTACAATGAACTTATAGCAACGGCTGAGCAGATGCGTAATTTCATCAACTCAAGAAATATTGCTGGTATTGACGAACTTAAAATTGACGTCAATAAGGACAAGCCAACAATGCAAGTTGAAATTGATAGGGAAAAAGCCGGTGAATTAGGTATCAGTGCCAAACAAATTGGTGACCAATTACGAAATTCAATTTTTGGGTCTAAAGCTGGTATTTATAAAGAAGATGGAGACGACTTTGATATTTATGTGAGATTTGAAGAAGATTTAAGGTACAACACAAGTGCATTATTCAATCAAAATATAACGTTTAGAGACAATACTGGTCAGATAAAAGAAGTTCCATTATCTGCTGTGGCAAGTCAAAAAAACAATTCGGGCTTTAGTGCAATTAAACACAAGGACACCAAGCGTGTAGTTACGGTTTATTCGGCATTGGCACCAGGTTATACAGATGCAGGAGCAATTGTGGCTCAAATTCAAAATGAAATGAAAAGTTTTGAAAACTTACCATCGGATATAAATATAGATTACACAGGCCAAATTGAAGAACAGAATAAACAAATGGCATTTTTAATGGGAGCGTTTTTTACAGGTTTAGGTTTAATTTTCTTTATACTAATATTTCAATTTAACTCCATTTCTAAACCAACTATAATTATGTTGGCCATTTTCTTGAGTCTAATTGGCGTATTTGGAGGTATAGTTATCTCAGGAAGTGCCTTTGTAATTATGATGACCATGGTGGGAATTATTTCACTTGCCGGAATTGTAGTAAACAACGGTGTGGTACTTTTAGATTATGCACAATTGCTAATTGATAGAAAAAAGAAAGAACTAGACATGGATGATGATGAGTATTTAGAAACTGATGATTTGTTCGATGCCATTGTAAAAGCCGGAAAAGCACGTTTAAGACCTGTTCTTTTAACTGCAATCACCACTATTTTAGGTTTGATTCCTCTAGCAATTGGACTGAATATTAATTTCTTTACCCTCTTTGCAGATTTTGACCCAAACATTTATATGGGTGGAGATAACGTAGTATTTTGGGGACCTTTGGCATGGACTGTAATTTACGGATTATTAATTGCTACATTCCTAACGTTAATCGTAGTACCTATTTTATTCTTTTTAAGTATGAAATTGAAAATGTGGGGAAGAAGAAAGTTTCAGTCAAAAGATTCTACTGTTAAAGAACATACAGAAATTGATACGTCTCTTAAAAGCCAAGCCGTATTCAACAAATAGAATTCAATCATTTAAATAGAAAAATCCGAAGTCTTTACTTCGGATTTTTTACTTTTGCAATTCTAATAAAATAATATGTATAGAAGTCACAATTGTGGTGAATTAAGAGCATCACATAGCAATACAGAAGTTACACTTTCAGGATGGGTTCAAGGTGTTCGCGATAAAGGATTTATGGTCTACGTAGATTTACGAGACCGATATGGCATTACACAATTATATTTTGATGAAGAGCAAAGCTCAAAATCATTAATGGAACAAGCTCAGAAATTAGGCCGAGAATTTGTAATTCAAGTTAAAGGCACAGTGATTGAGCGAGCTTCAAAAAATCCAAACATTCCAACAGGTGAAATTGAAGTTTTAGTTTCAGAATTAAATATTTTGAATAAATCTTTAGTACCACCATTTACCATTGAAGACAAAACAGATGGTGGAGACGACTTACGCATGAAATATCGTTATTTAGATATTCGTCGTAACACAGTAAAAAAGAACCTTGTTTTTAGACATAAAATCACTCAAGCCGTTAGAAATTATTTGTCAAACGAAGATTTTATCGAGGTTGAAACACCATATTTAATTAAATCTACGCCAGAAGGTGCTCGTGATTTTGTAGTACCTTCTCGCATGAACGAAGGTCAGTTTTACGCACTCCCACAATCGCCACAAACTTTCAAACAATTGTTAATGGTTGGCGGAATGGACAAATATTTTCAAATCGTAAAGTGTTTTAGGGACGAGGATTTACGCGCAGACAGACAACCAGAATTTACACAGATAGATTGCGAAATGGCTTTTGTTGAGCAAGAAGATATCTTAAATACATTTGAAGGCTTAACACGCCATTTATTAAAAGAAGTTAATGGTGTTGAAGTAGATAAATTTCCAAGAATACTTTATGATGATGCCATGCGCTTATACGGTAACGACAAACCAGATATTAGATTTGGGATGGAGTTTGGCGAATTAAATGATGTTGCACAACATAAAGACTTTAAAGTTTTTAATTCTGCAGAATTGGTTGTAGGTATTGCTGTACCTGGAGGAAAAAGTTATACCAGAAAAGAAATTGATAAGCTTATAGATTGGGTAAAACGTCCACAAGTTGGTGCTTTAGGTATGGTGTATTGTCGTTATAACGATGATGGCACTTTTAAATCTTCAGTAGATAAGTTTTATGATCAAGAGGATTTAGCCAAGTGGGCTGAAGTTACCCATGCCAAACCTGGTGATTTAATTTGTGTATTATCTGGCGACACCAATAAAGTAAGAGCTCAACTTAGTGCTTTACGTATGGAATTAGCAGAGCGTTTAGGTTTAAGAAAGCCCAACGAGTTTGCTCCACTTTGGGTTATGGATTTTCCATTATTAGAATGGGATGAGGACACAGAACGTTACCACGCCATGCACCATCCATTTACTTCTCCAAAACCAGGACAATTAGAGTTATTAGATACCAAGCCAGGAGAAGTTAAAGCCAATGCTTATGATTTGGTTTTAAATGGAAATGAAATTGGAGGAGGTTCAATTCGTATTCACGATAAAGCAACACAAGCTATAATGTTAAAGCATTTAGGTTTTTCTGAAGAAGAAGCCAGAGCACAATTTGGGTTTTTAATGGATGCTTTTGAATATGGAGCACCACCACATGGTGGAATTGCATTTGGACTCGATAGACTGGTAGCTATTTTAGGAGGGCAAGAAACCATTAGAGATTTTATTGCTTTCCCAAAAAATAATTCCTGTCTCTTATACACATCTGACGCTGCCGACGAATAGAGAGGTGTAGAT
>OLHK01000261.1_pt1 | contig 15768 bp, 15 predicted proteins | sample 1609371 | NCBI WGS metagenome assembly OLHK01 (sample SAMN05416779, study PRJEB24817) | seawater metagenome | isolation source: Sea water | place: Canada:Atlantic | collected 2013-11
ACTGGCCGGAATTCATCACCGTCGCCCTCGTTCATTTCCTGGCCGTCGCCAGCCCGGGGCCAGATTTTGCCGTGATGCTTCGCCAGGCACTGTGCCAAAGCCGCCGCAACGCCCTGCTGACGGCCGTCGGTATTGGCACCGGCATTCTGATTCACGTGGGGTATTCCCTTTTGGGCATTGGCCTGATTATCCAGCAGTCGCTGGTGCTGTTCAGCATTCTCAAGATTATTGGCGCCCTGTATCTCACCTGGATCGCGATACAGTGTCTGCGCTCGAAAGCCGGTGGTATTCATGTAGAAACGGAAAACGGTGAGCTGCAATCCGGACTGGCGGCCTTTAGGCTTGGTTTCCTGACCAATACCCTGAATCCGAAGGCAACACTGTTCTTTGTGTCACTCTTTTCCGTGATCATCAGCCCGGGTACGCCGATTGCGATTCAAACGGGTTATGGCGCCTATATGGCGGTGGCCACGGGCCTGTGGTTCATGGCCGTGGCAGTGTTCTTCACCCTGCCGCAGATCCGCAAGGGGTTTAACCGTTTCGGCTATTGGCTGGACCGGCTGATGGGAGGCGTTCTGTTGTTGCTGGCGGGGCAGTTGCTGTTTTCAACGGTTTCCGGAGATGGAAACCTTCCGGGAAAAAAATGATCAGAGCGGTCCTGGCCCGTTTTCAGGCAAACCAGGCAAGCCGGGGCGCCGGTCTGTAGGCCTCTCCCAGAACCGTGGAGCGCCAGGGATGGCGCGACCGAGCCCTACAGGGACGTATTTACGGGCGTGTTCTGGGAGAGGCCTACAGACCGGCGCATGCGCCAAGCCATAACTCACAAGCTACGCAACAGCTCTTCCGTTTGCTTCCAGCCAATGCAGGGATCTGTCAGGGAGCATCCGTAAATCAAATCGTCGCTATCATTCTGACGCCCCTCTTCAAGAAAACTTTCCAGCATCAAACCAACGATGCGTGAATTACCTGCGCGTTTCTGGGCCATCACTTCGCGAGCGATAACAAGTTGCCGCTCAGATTGTTTCTGTGCGTTGTCATGACTGCAATCGACCATCACCGAAACAGAAACACCTGCGCCGGACAAGGCACCCATGGCCTCGCGAATACTCTCGGCGTCGTAGTTTGTAATACCTCGCCCGCCCCGTAATACCACGTGTGTATCGGGGTTGCCCTCAGTGGTAATCATCGCGGGTGCGCCATTACTGCCAACGCCGAAGCAGTGATGGGGACGGGCCGCAGACTTCATGGCATTGATGGCAACGCCAATACTGCCGTCGGTGCCATTCTTGAAACCGGTCGGCATCGGCAGACCGCTGACCATTTCACGGTGAACCTGGGACTCGGTGGTGCGGGCACCGATGGCGGTCCAACTAACGAGGTCGCCGAGGTAATCCATGGCGAACGGGCTCAGGGCTTCCGTGGCCAATGGCAGGCCCATGTCTGACAGGTTCAACAGCAGGCGCCGGGAACGCAGCAGGCCTTCGTTGAGGTTTCCGCTGCCAGTGCGCTCCGGGTCATAGAGCAGGCCTTTCCAGCCAACGGTGGTTCGGGGTTTTTCGAGGTAGGTACGCATCACGATCAGGAAACGGTCGCTGACATCATCCGCCAGGGCTTTGAGCTTCTCGCCATACTCCAATGCCGCCACTTCGTCGTGGATGGAGCAAGGGCCAACGACCACCAGCGTTCTCGGGTCCTCGCGGTTGAGTATCCGGCGAATAGCATCCCGGTGCTGGCGAATCCGCGCCTGAATGTGAGCAGGAACCGGCAGGCTGGCTCGCAGTTCGGCTGGTGTCGGCAGCGGCACTTCCCGGGTTCCCGGCTCAGCCTCTGATGGCTGCTGGGTCTCGTTCAGTGTCTCGATGTTCAGCGACATGTTCATGGTCAGTGTTCCCGTTTCCCTGTGTCAGAATCAAAAAAGCCCCGGCTGGTGGCTACCAGTCGGGGCTTTTTGAGTCCGGTGGCAGCCTGGGTTTCTGCCGGGCTGCCTTCCTCGTTATTCGGTCGATGAAGATCTTATGGGCGGCCCGGGCTCTGACTAAAATAGCCATAACCAAACCACCAAAAAAACACAGCAGCGACCGCAGCGATCGATTTTTCACCGAAAGCTTGCAGAACATTCAATTGACAGGTCGCGTGTGTCGTCTTCATGCTTTCCAATATATATCCCCGGTTTCCGGCTTTGCAACCCGTAAATTCGGTTTTTTGCAGGTATTGCGGCCCTACCAGTCCCGGAGTCACTCATGAACACAGCGATGAATCGTCGGCCTTCGCTTTCTTTGTTGCTGATCCTGCTGCTTTTTTCAGGCGCTCTAGCAGCGGCGCCTGAGGCCCGTACTTACCAGATGGCACAGCGCTCCGCAGAGGGTGTGGCGCAACAGATTCGCGAACTTTACCCGGATGGCCAGGTGTCCATCACCGCTCGCGGACAGCAAATGGTGGTTCGTGGTGAACCAGAGCTGCTGGATGAAATCGGTAGGCTGGTGCATACCATGGACGTCGCCCCCTCACAGATGCGCATAACGGTTCGGTCCCGTCACAACGTGGATGCCAAAACCGGTGGCGGCGGTTTTTCCGTCAACAACAACCAGGTCAGCGTTCAGGCCGAACGCAAGGTCACTACAACACGGCGGAATCAGGAACGCACGCTGATCGTTCAGGATGGGCAATCCGCTCATATTTCCTCTGGCCAGGTCCGCACCGTTCCTGTCGCCATCCGCGGGGGCCGTAATCCAGCAGCGTTTCTGGGACAGATCGAAACCCGAAGCGGCTTCCTGGTCAGTCCGCAGGTGATTTCAGATCAGGCGGTCGAATTGAACATTGTCTCTTTTGAGGAAGACCCGAAGGGCAACCCGCCCGGCTACGACACCGAGGCAGTGATGACGATACGTCGGGTAGAACCCGGTGAATGGGTGGAGCTTGGCAGCACGCGCCAACAGCGAGTAGGCGAGCAGTCCGGCATCACCTACCAAACCGGGAACAGCCGCCGCCAGAACCAGACCTTCGAGGTAAAGGTTGAGGTTCTTTAAGGCCGGTCAGGCACGGCGTTTCAGCAAGACACTCTTGGCTTCGTTGATCTTTGCGGCCAGGTAATCGTTACCGCCTCGATCGGGATGGAGCTTCTGGATCAAACGTCGATGCGACTGCACAATCTCGTCGTCTGTGCAGTCTGGCGCAACCCCCAGAACCTCACAGGCTTCGCTAACCGACATATTGCCGGAACTGGCGGCTGCCTGCCCGCGTTGCCCGCCTTGATAGTGGTCGGTGTTTTCATAATCAGGTTCACGGTGCCGGTTTTGACCGAACAGGCGGCTGGCCATCGGGGCAAACTTCAGCAACGCTGGCAGCTTTCTCAGCAGCGGTAAAAGGGCGGCCACTGCGGCGGTCAGTACATGCACCCGCCCCGTCAGCACCATGAATAGAAGCACTGCAGCGCCTGCCACCAACACGATTTTCCAGGTGGCGGCCTTTTTCTTCTCCGGCGATAACGCGCCCCACTGTTTCAGGACAATAAATACGGCTGCCGCCAGTGCAATACCAAGAATCCATTGCATTCGCCAATCCTTATCGATGACCGGGTCGTAAATCTGTCATTCTTGTTTGGCAACCTAGTGAACGGGATGAGCCCTCGGCCCCGCCTGGGCAAGGCAGGTGAAGGCGCCTGGAGCACAGTAATTGTACGCATTTTCACTGACAAATCAGTGACAGCAACCCTCTCGCTTGTATAGGATGCTATTCTTTACGGTTTGTTGACGACTCCTTGCCAACACAGCCCCCGGCGAGCCGGGCAACTCCATCCCTACGGGATCAGGAGCCTGCAAAGCTAACACGATTACCTGTAACGGACATACGACCCAGGACCTGAATTATGCGCACTGCCTCCCGCTTCCTGATTGTACTCATCTTTCTCGGTGTCGTGCTCGGCGGCATTTTTGGTTACAAGTTCTACCAGTTTGGCCAGATGAAGGAACAGTTTTCCCAGCCGCAGCCGCCGGCGAAAATTTCCGCGACCATGGCCAGCACTGAGATGTGGACACCTGAGATCAAAGCCGTTGGCAGCGTGGAAGCCATCAACGGTATTGAAGTGGCGAACGAAGTTCCCGGTGTGGTTGAGAACATTGCGTTCGAGTCAGGTGATACGGTGAAAAAAGGCGACATCCTGATCCGCCTGGACGCCGCCATTGATGAAGCCGCATTGCGCACACGCCGTGCCGAGGCACAGCTCGCGGAGCAGGAGTTCAAGCGGGTGTCCGACCTGCTTCCCAAGCGCGCCGTGTCGCAATCCCAGTACGATGAAGCCAAGGCCAATTTCGACGCAGCACGGGCAAGGGTCAATGAAGCCGAAGCCCAGTTGAGCAAGAAAATCATCCGCGCGCCTTTTGACGGCAAGCTTGGCCTCCGTCTGGTGGATCAGGGCGAATACATTGGTACCGGTACGCCGATCGTCGAAATCAACATGCTCGATCCGATCTACGTGGATTACACTCTCTCGGAAAAAGACCTGCCCATGGTGCAACAGGGCTACGACGTAGTGGCGACCGTCGCGGCCATCCCCGACAGTGATTTTGCCGGCCAGGTCAGCGCCATCAACACGTCGGTTAATCCGCAAACCCGTACCGTCCGGATTCGTGCCACGCTTGGCAACGAGGAGAACCAGCTTCGCCCGGGCATGTTCGCCACGGTCGCAACCAGGCAACCCCAGGATCAGGAGGTTGTCACCGTGCCGAGAACCGCCATTTCCTACAACACCTACGGCGATTTCGTGTTCGTTGTCGAAGAGAATGATGACGGTGAATTGGTCGTCAATCGTCGCACCATCCAGACCGGCAATACCCGGGATAGTCGAGTTGCGGTGCTTGATGGCCTGAAAGAAGGCGAGCAGGTCGTCTCTAAGGGTCTGCTGAGATTGAGGGCGGGCCAGCGCGTTGAAGTCCAGGAAGATGAACAGCCGGCGGAGGCGTCCAAGTAATGCGTTTCACCGACATATTCATACAGCGCCCCGTCCTGGCGACGGTGGTCAGCCTGCTGATCCTGCTGCTCGGGGCCCGGGCAGCGATGGAGATGGAAATCCGTCAGTACCCGGAACTTGAGAGCACCACCGTCACGGTGACAACCGCCTACCCCGGTGCGGGCTCTGAGCTGGTAAAAGGGTTCATCACCACGCCTTTGCAGCAGGCCATCGCCGAAGCCAGTGGCATCGACTACCTCACGTCCACAAGTTCCCAGGGACAGTCCACCATTGAAGCCAAGATGGTGCTGAACTACGACGCCAACGCGGCGCTGGCCGAGATTCAGGCGAAAGTGGCCAGTCAGCGCAACGTGCTGCCCGCCGATGCGCAGGACCCGGTAATAACCTCCACAACCGGCGATTCCACCGCGCTGATGTACATCGCCTTTTACAGCGATGAGCTGGAGGTACCCCAGATCACGGACTACCTGACGCGGGTGGTGCAGCCCAAGCTGCAGGCGTTGTCCGGCGTGGGCAAGGCCGACCTGTTGGGTCGCCAGTTCGCCTTACGGGTCTGGCTGGACCCAGAGCGTCTGTCCGCTGTCGATATGACTCCTCAGGAAGTGGTGGATGTACTGCTGCGCAACAACTATCAGGCGGCGGTAGGCAACACCAAGGGCAAATACACCAAGATCAGCATGACCAGCGACACCGACGTCGGTGATCCGGAGCAGTTCAAGGATCTGGTGGTCAAAGAATCCGACGGCTCACTGATCCGCCTGCGGGACATTGCCCGCGTTGAACTGGGTTCCGAAACGTACGACCAGCTCGCCCTGTACAAGGGGCAGCCAGCAACCTACGTGGCCATTGAACTTTCACCTGGCGCTAACCCGTTGACGGTCGCAAAGCTGGTCAAAGATGAATTGCCGGGTATTGAAAGCCAGTTGCCGTCCGGCATGAACGTCCGTCTGGCCTACGATGCATCCGACTTTATCGACAGTTCGATTAAAGAGGTTATCCAGACGCTGCTGGAGGCGCTGGTTATCGTTCTGGTGGTGGTCTTCATCTGCCTGGGCTCGGTCAGGGCGGCGGTGGTTCCGTCCGTGGCGGTGCCTCTGTCTCTGGTTGGCGGCGCTTTTTTCATGCTGATGATGGGTTTCTCACTGAACCTGCTGACACTGCTGTCGATGGTACTCGCCATCGGTCTTGTCGTGGACGACGCGATCATCATGGTGGAAAACGTCCACCGCCACATTGAAGAGGGCGAGTCCCGCTTCAACGCGGCCCTGAATGGGGCCCGCGAAATGGCAACGCCGATCATCGCCATGACCACCACCCTGGTGGCGGTCTACGCTCCTATCGGGTTCATGGGGGGACTGGTTGGCTCACTGTTCACCGAGTTCGCGTTTACCCTGGCCGGCACCGTCGTAATTTCCGGCATCGTGGCACTGACTCTTTCGCCGATGCTGTCCGGCAAGATCCTCAAGCCCCACGGCAATCCAGGGCGGTTCGAGCAGGTCGTGGAGCGCTCCTTCGGCGGCCTGGCCAATGGGTACAAACGTGCTCTTGCGTCATTGATGGACACCAAGTCCGTGGTGATCTTCTTCGCCATCGTGGTGTTGGGATCCATCTATTTCATGGTGGCCATGAGCCAGAACGAGCTGGCACCCACTGAAGACCAGGGCATCCTGTTCTATCAGGGGCTTGGACCCCAAACGTCCACCCTCGACTATCTCCAGGAACACGGAGATGAAGTTCAGGAGCGTATGTCGACGGTACCCGGCTACCATGAGGATTTCATGATTCTCGGCATCACCGGGCCCAACGCCGTGTTCGGCGGCTTCAAGATGAAGCCCTGGTCCGAGCGTGACATCAGCCAGTTCGAGGTTCAGCCACAGCTTGACCAGGAACTGAAAAACGTCACCGGCCTGCAGACCGCCGTTTTCCCCCGGCCTTCCCTGCCGGGCTCCGGCGGTGGTCTGCCCTTCCAGTTCGTGATTACCACGGGCGAGGATTACGAGCGCCTGAATGACGTTGCCAATGACCTGCTCGGGCAGGCCATGCAAAGCGGCAACTTCATGTTCCTGCAGAAATCCATCGACTTTGACCGCCCGGTTACCCGCATTAAGGTCGACCGTGACCGGGTAGCAGATCTGGGGCTATCGATGCAGGACGTTGGTCGCGCCATGTCCAGCATGCTGGGCGGCGGCTACATCAACCGCTTTAACATGCAGGGCCGGTCATATCAGGTCATTCCCCAGGTCGATCAGGAGTTCCGCCTGGACGAGCAGGCGCTCAATGACTACTACATTCGTGCCGACAGCGGCAGCCTGGTACCCCTGTCCAGCGTCATCAGCTTCCAGAAAGACGTGGAACCGTCACAACGTACTCAGTTCAACCAGTTGAACTCATTGACACTGCAGGGCGTTGTGACACCGGGCGTGACGGTGGGCGATGCCATGGCCTTCATGGAGAATGCCGCCGCAGACAGCTTCCCCCAGGGCTTCTCATTCGACTACACCGGGGAATCGCGTCAGTTTGCGAACCAGGGTAGCGCATTGGTGGTTACCTTCTTCCTGTCATTGCTGGTGATCTATCTGGTGCTGGCAGCCCAGTTCGAAAGCTGGCGCGACCCCTTCATCATCCTTGTTTCAGTACCGATGTCGGTGGCTGGAGCCATGGCCTTCATTGTGCTCGGCTTTGCCACCATGAACATCTACACTCAGGTGGGGCTGATAACCCTCATCGGTGTTGTCTCCAAGAACGGGATACTGATCGTGGAATTCGCCAACCAGTTGCAGGTGGACAAAGGCCTGAACAAGCGCGAGGCAGTCGTGGAAGCTGCAGCTATCCGTCTGCGCCCGATCGTCATGACCTCCCTGGCGCTGATCTTCGCCATGGTTCCACTGTTGATTGCAGTAGGCCCGGGCGCGGAAAGCCGGTTCGCCATCGGCCTGACCATCAGTGCAGGCCTGGGCATCGGCACGCTGTTCACCATTTTCGTGTTGCCCGCGTTCTACATCCTCCTGGGCCGTGACCACCACGGCTCCACGGCGGATGACGACGCAAATGGCAGCACCGGGAACACGGCTCACGCCCAGTGACCCTCGGAACGCTTTTCTGGCTGTTTGTAGCCGGCTTCGCCACCTGGTACTGGTGGCGGGCCAAGGCCATCAAGGACTTTGTGCTTCAGGCAGCCAGGAACTACTGCAAGAAAATGGATGTGATGCTGCTGGACGACGCCGTGTACCTACGTGGCGTATGGTTCAAACGTGATGAAAACGGCCGTACCCGGGTGTGGCGCCGCTTCCTGTTTGAATTCACTTCAACCGGGGAGGAGCGGTACCTTGGCCGAATCATCATGCTCGGCCCTCGCATCATCCATATGGAACTGGACCCCCACCGTTTCGGCCCGGACCTCTGACCTCCGGGCACATCCTGTAGACGCGACAGATCCTCTCTCCCAAATGGGTAATTCATACTCCCACACCACAGACACCAACCGTTTGCTGTTTGACCGTTTTGAGGAAAGCTCCTCACCAACTGTGCAGGGGCGGGATGTAATCGCTATACTGGCGCCATGACACTTTCTCACCTGTTTGGATCAAAGCATTGATGTCTGGACGTTTTCTGGCACTTCTACTCTCAGTGCTCATGCCCGTTATTGCCAATGCCGACCGCCCCAAAATGGCGGTTGTCACGTCGAACTACCCACCTTACCAATACCTGGAAGACGGTGAAGTGAAGGGCACCCATACAGAAACCATCCGCCAGATTCTTGTGAGGATGGGCCATGACCCTGTTTTCCGGCTTGTACCCTGGGCCCGGGCGGAAGCCAGCGCTCGTGCCGGAACCTCAGACCTGATCTACTCCCTGACTCACTCGCCAAACCGCGCCCGCCACTACCACTTCACCAACCCCATCAGCGAGGCACGCGATGTGTTTTTCAGCCTCTCCGACCGGGGCCTTCAGTGGCAGGAGCTGGATGACCTGGCAGGCCTGAGGGTTGGGTTATCCGCCTTCTACAGTTATGCCCCAGAGTTCATGGACTGGCTGGCCGCCGGCAATGCCCGGGTGATCCAGATCAGCCAGGAGTCGCCGGAACTCACGGGACTGAAAATGATTGCCTATGGCCGTATCGATCTGTTTATCTGCGAGGAAACTGTCTGTCGATATCTGATCGACAAACACATCGCCGACCACCCAGAGCTGGCAAATGTGTCCGCAATACCGCGAACCGTTGGCGAAGTACGAAGTTTTCGGGCGGCATTCTCCCGCCAGCACCCGAAAGGCGAGGCGCTCCGGAACGAGTTCAACAAGGTATTGGCCGAGCTGAAACCCAGCGATTCCGACTAGCGCCTGCGGCAATCACCTACCCCTGAAACCACACAGGCGCTTAAAGGTTTCCTATACTGCGGTCTGTACCCCTCAACCAACAGACCGGAACCATGGACATCCAGACTGATCACCGCTACGCCATCAACCTGAACGTCAGGGGCATTCAGCCCTCCGCCACCCTCCGCATTAACGAACTCAGTAACCAACTACGCGCCGAAGGCCGGGACATTATCAAACTGGGGCTAGGCCAGTCGCCGTTCCCGGTGCCCGACCGTGTGGTCGACGCCCTGCGCGAGCATGCCCATGAGAAAGACTACCTTCCGGTAAAAGGCCTCAAGGCCCTGCGGGAATCGATTTCGGGCTACATCAATCGCAGTGAGCGCATGCGCTGCACCTGGGAGGACGTACTGATCGGCCCCGGCTCCAAGGAGCTGCTGTTCATGCTGCAGCTGGCCTACTATGGCGACCTGTTGATTCCGCGCCCAAGCTGGGTGTCCTACGCGCCCCAGGCACGCATTATCGGCCGTTCAGTACACTGGCTGCCAACGCACGCGGAAAACAACTGGCAACTGACGGCAGAAGAACTGGACATCATCTGCCGCGACGACCCGTCACGGCCGCGCATACTGATCATGAACTATCCGTCCAACCCAACGGGCTGCACCTACACAGACGACCAGTTGCTGGCCATTGCCAACGTCGCCCGCAAGTACAAGCTGATTCTGCTGTCGGACGAGATCTATGGCGAAGTCCACTTCGAGGGCCAGCACAAGTCCATCGCCCGCTATTACCCCGAAGGCACGATCATCAGCACCGGCCTGAGCAAATGGGCCGGCGCGGGTGGCTGGCGCCTCGGTACCTTTATTTTCCCGCCGGAGTTGCGGCCATTACAGGACGCCATGGCAATCATCGCCAGCGAAACCTACACCGCAACCAGCGCTCCGATCCAACATGCGGCCATTGCTGCGTTTAATGGTGGCGAAGACCTGGATGAGTACCTGAAACAGTCACGCCGGGTGCTCAAGGTGGTGGGCGAATACCTCCATCGACGCCTGACGGATATGGGTGCCGTGGTGCAAAAGCCCGAGGGTGCGTTCTACCTGTTCCCGGACTTTTCCAACTTCCGCGAGGCTCTGGCGCGTCGAGACATCAAAACCAGCCAGGCACTGTGTCAGTCGCTGCTGGAAAATACCGGCGTGGCCATCCTGCCGGCCAGTGATTTCGGCTTTGTCCCGGACCATCTTGCCGCACGTCTGGCGTTCGTGGATTTTGACGGTGCTGAGGCTCTGGCGCTGGCCGGAACGGAGTACGGTGAACAGGAACTGAGCGACGATTTCGTCAAACAGGCCTGTCCGCGACTGGTGACCGCCATGGACAAGATGGAGCAGTGGCTCACCGGCCTGTAACAGGGTCGTGATAGACTGGCGCCCTCATTCCAGATCGGAGGGCGTCATCATGTCTAACCCGGAAGCCATTACCGCCATTGCGGATTTCGCCGAAGAACTGGCCCTAAGGGCCGGTGAGTTGATCAAGCACGAACGAGAACAGAACACCCTTCGCACCGACTACAAACAGCAGACGGAGTTGGTCACCCACGCTGACGTGATGGCCGACGAAATGATCACCGGCGCCATTCGCGAGCGCTTCCCGAACCATCGCATCCTCTCAGAAGAAACCATGCCGGACTTGAGCCAGGCCGAACACCTGGACACTCCACTGTGGATCATCGACCCTATCGACGGCACTGTGAATTACGCCTACGGCCACCCCCAGGTCGCTGTCTCCATCGCCTATGCGGAAAAGGGGCGGGTGCAGGCAGGCGTTGTACACGCCCCGTTTTCGGGTGAAACCTTCCGTGCCACACGAGGTACCGGCGCCATCCTGAATGGCAGCCCCGTCAAACACAGTGGGGCGACACTGCCGAGGGAATCATTGTTCGCAACCGGCTTCCCCTACACCAAGGACAGCCTTGAACCCCTGATAAGCCGGCTGGAAGCCATGATCCATCAATGCCGGGATCTGCGCCGTATCGGCTCCGCGGCGTTGGACATCTGCTGGGTGGCCTGTGGGCGGCTGGACATCTACTACGAGAACGTCAGCCCATGGGACTTTGCCGCCGCACGGTTGATTGCGCTGGAGGCGGGTGCGACGGCGGGACATTTCAGTGAGGTGCCTGAGGGCTATCCGGCGGACCTGTGGGGGCGGGATATCCTGATATCAGCCCCGGCGGTCTGGGAGTCGGTTCGTGACATCCTGCGCAAGGCATCGGGCTACGATTGAACGCCCCAGACCGCTTCTGAAACCAGGCCCCAGGCCTCTTCAAAGTCGTTGGAGGGTAATCGGGAAAAGGAGGAACGGACATAGCGCTGAACCCGGCCCTCCATAAACACCAGTACAAAGTCCGCGCCTCGAGCTGAACTGGTTCTCGGGCGCAAACCCTGGCGAATCTCGCCTTCTTTGAGTGCCTGGCGTACCTGGGTTTCCAGGCGCTCGAAGAACTGCGACGCTCGCTTGCGCAGGGCTTCATTCTCCCCCATCAACGCATCTCCGGTCAGCACCGTGCACAGCCCCGGGTTGCGCTCGGCAAACACCAGCACCAAATGCACGAGTTGCTGCAACCGAACCCGAACATCCTCCTGCTCCTGCAGGATGACCTGGCAACGCGAAAACACTGCCTCCTCGGCAAACTCGATCAGCGCCTCAAACATTTTTCGTTTACTGGGGAAATGGCGATACAAGGCCGCCTCGGTAACTCCGACGGATTTGGCAAGGCCAGCGGTGGTAATTCGTGCGCCCGGATCTTTCTCCAGAAGCTCCACGAGGGCATGAAGAATCGCTTCACGGCGACTGATTTTTTGTTCTGTCATAACAGGACTGCAGCGCTCTGTTTATCTGCGGAATTTGGGTACAGGCGGGCGCGTCCATTCGGGACCGTAAAAAACAGGGATGTTTTTTACGGTCCTACAGGGACGTATTCACGGCGTGTCCCGAATGGACGCGCCCGCCTGTACTGGCATCATCAGCTGAAATTCTGGACCAGATCAGAAGAAAGTACCATCAATGGGGGACGACGCACTGGCATAGAGCTTCTTCGGCATACGCCCCGCCAGATAGGCATCGCGACCCGACTCAATGGCCAGGCGCATCGCCTTGGCCATGCGGATCGGGTCCTGGGCCTGGGCGATGGCGGTGTTCATCAGCACGCCATCGCAACCCAACTCCATTGCCAGGGTTGCATCAGAAGCGGTACCAACACCGGCATCCACCAGCACCGGTACGTTGGCGTTCTCGACGATCAGGCGGATGTTATAGCGGTTCTGAATACCCAGGCCGGAGCCAATTGGCGCCCCCAGCGGCATGATGGCGATACAGCCCATTTCCTCAAGGCGCTTGGCCAGCAGCGGGTCGTCCGAGCAATACACCATCACCTTGAACCCATCGCGGATCAGCTCTTCTGCGGCCACCAGGGTTTCGGTCATGTTCGGGTACAGGGTCTTTTCCTCACCCAGCACTTCCAGCTTGACCAGATCATGACCATCCAGCAACTCCCGTGCGAGCTTGCAGGTGCGCACGGCATCTTTTGCGGTGTAACAGCCAGCGGTGTTCGGCAGCATGGTGTAGCGCTCAGGCGATACCACGTCCAACAAACTTGGTTCATCCGGGTTCTGGCCCAAGTTGGTACGGCGCACGGCAAAGGTGACAATCTCCGCACCGCTGGCTTCAATCGCATGGCCGGTTTCAGCCATGTCCCGGTACTTACCGGTGCCTACCAACAACCGGGACTGGTATCCCCGGCCGGCGATTTCAAGCGGTTTGTCTTCGGGAAGCGGTCTTTCGGAACGGTCACTCATGCTGAACACCTGAACTTGTTGATAAAATCGTGAAAAAGAATGGCAGTGCTGCAGCTAACCACCGCCGATGGCGTGAACCACTTCTACCTTGTCACCTTCGTTGAGGCTGAAGGTGGCGTGCTGGCTGCGGGGAACAATATCTTCGTTGACTTCCACAGCGAATCGCTTGCCGACCAATGCCATCCGCTCTATCAATACCGCGACAGTGACTTCCTCGGGAAGCTCCATGGCGTCGCCGTTGACCTGTACCTGCATAACGTTACCTGCCTTGAACATCTGTTTCTAACGCCTGAATCCCGCGATCACAACCAATATCCAGCCCACCATAAAGCCGATTCCTCCAACCGGCGTAACCGGCCCCATCCAGCGAAGGCCCGTTAGCACCAGGAGGTACAGGCTGCCACTGAACAACAGGATTCCGGCAACAAAAAAGCCGGCCGCAATGCCGAGCAAACGCCGCGACAGCCCCGCAACCGGGAGTATCGCGACAAGAATTAACGCCAATGAGTGGTATATCTGATATGTGACGGCAGTCTGGAAAACTTCAAGCCCCCGCTCGTCAATTACACCACGCAACCCGTGTGCACCAAAGGCTCCTGCCATCACCGCTAACAGGGCAAACAGCGCGCCCAACACCAGCGCCGGGCGAAGGGGTTCTAGGTGCCTAGCAGTCACAGTGGATCTTTTCCCCGGTATCCAGATTCATCAAGGTGAGCTTACCGCCCCAGACACAACCGGTATCGAGCCCGAAATAGCGCGTGCTTTCGGTCTGGCCCTCCAGGGCCGCCCAGTGGCCGAACACCACACGCACATCATCCTGGCGAGGGAAGCGAAACCAGGGCGCAAAGCCATCCGGCGCCGACTCGGCCGACTCTTTAGCGGCAAGCTCCAGCGTGCCATCCTCGGCAATAAACCGCATACGGGTGAAATAGTTGGTAATAACGCGCCATCGATCCATCCCACTGAGGTCCGGGTGCCAACGTTCAGGCCGGTTCCCGTACATATCCGCAAAGTAGCTTTCGGCCTCGGGCCCGCGAATCACCGCTTCCACTTCCCGGCTGTAGCCGACCGCTTCTTCCACAGACCAGATGTGTGGCAGCCCGGCATGGACCATCACCAGATTGCGGTCTTCATCATGAACACAAAGATTCTGCTGTCGGAGCCAATCGAAAAGCCGTTGGTGATCCGGCGCTTCGAGTATATCGGCGAGCGTGTCCTTGTTCCTCAGAGCATGGCCACCCATGGCCACCGCCAGCAGATGCAGGTCGTGATTGCCCAGCACCACCACTGCAGAGCTACCCAGGCTTTCAACGTAGCGCAGGGTTTCCAGCGAAGACGGGCCGCGGTTGATCAGGTCGCCGGCCACCCAGAGCCGATCCCGCGACGGTGAGAAATCCACCTTGGCGAGCACATCCAGGAGACGTTCATAGCACCCCTGGATATCGCCGATGGCGTAATCAGTCATGACTTACCTCATCAGCACCGAAATTTTCAGGTTTACTGTCGGCCAACAAATCGGCAATCGCAACATACTCTGCCAGGCCAAGGTTTTCCGGACGCAGGCCATCGTTGATGCCGACACTGTTGAGTTGTTCCACGGAAACCATGCCGGCCAGCGCCTTTCGGAGGGTTTTTCGCCGGGCACTGAAGGCGGTGCGCACCACCGCCTGCAACAGCTTATAATCCTTTGCTGGATGCGGCAGCGTCTTATGGGGCACCAGCCGAACGATGGCGGAATCCACTTTCGGCGCTGGCCGGAAAGCGCCTGGGCCGACTTCAAACAACGGCTGCACCCGGCAGAAATACTGGGTCATGATCCCCAACCGGCCGTAATTGTTGTCTCCGGGCACCGCCGCCATCCGCTGAACCACTTCCTTCTGCAGCATGAAATGCATGTCTTGCACCACGCCAGAATGCCCCAGCAGGTGAAAAATCAATGGCGTGGAAATATTGTACGGCAGGTTGCCGATGATCCTCAGGGGCTTATCGTCAACCAGTTCGCCGAAATCAAACTTCAACGCATCCGCTTCATGGATGCGGAAGTTGGGGTAATTGAAAAATTTGGTCCGGAGCACGGGAATCAGGTCCCGATCCAGCTCCACCACCTGGAGGTTTGAGTTAACGGCAAGCATTTCCTCGGTGAGAGCGCCCAGGCCGGGACCGATTTCCACAAGGGCATCGTCCGGCCTGGGATGGATAGCGCGAATGATGCGTTCAATGACGCCGGGGTCATGAAGAAAGTTCTGACCGAAGCGTTTCCGGGCCTGATGGCCGTGTTTGCTACTCACTCGATAGTATCTCTTTTCGCTGAGGTTGCCATTCGTTCGCCCACCCGGATTGCCGTTTCCAGGCTGCCGGCATCTGCTCTGCCGGTGCCGGCCAGATCGAGGGCGGTGCCGTGGTCGACGGAGGTCCGCACAATGGGCAGGCCCAGGGTGATATTGACCGCCCGGCCGAAGCCCTGGAACTTGAGAACCGGCAGACCCTGGTCATGGTACATGGCCAAAACCGCATCAGCGTTGTCGAGCCAATGGGGGGTGAACAAGGTGTCCGCCGGCAATGGGCCGGTCAGGTCGATGCCTTCCCGACGCAGGTTGTCCAGGCTCTGTCTCTTATACACATCTCCGAGCCCAC
>OLHK01000262.1_pt1 | contig 15751 bp, 10 predicted proteins | sample 1609371 | NCBI WGS metagenome assembly OLHK01 (sample SAMN05416779, study PRJEB24817) | seawater metagenome | isolation source: Sea water | place: Canada:Atlantic | collected 2013-11
GTGTATAAGAGACAGTTCTTATCTGGAATTAAATCTATAATAAAGTTTAAATAACGTCTCGCAATATTTTTATGACCTAATTGAGACATAACTTTTATTACCATTGAGGCATCTCTAATCCAGCAAAAACGGTAATCCCAATTTCTTACTTCTCCAATTGTTTCAGGCAACGATGTAGTAGCTGCAGCCAAAACAGCACCTGTTTTGTCGTAACTCAGCAACTTCAAGGTCATGGCACTTCGCGAAATATAATCGTTGTATTTTTTGTAATTTGGAGTGCGTTCCATCCAATCGAGCCAATAGACTTTAGTACGTTCGTGATCTAAATATGAAGTTTGAAGAGTTGGTACAAATAACTTTTCATTATAGCCAAACATAGCAAAACGGTCGTCAGTTAACTCTATAATGTCGCCATTTACCACGCGTTCTTTATTTAAATCTGTGTAAAGAAAAAGTGTATCGTAAGTTTCTTCATCATTTAAACTCACAATGAAATCGTTCTTTATATAGGTTGAGGTCCTTCCTTTTGCATATTCTAGTTTTGGATCGTAAATAATTTTAAAAGAAGGTTTACCCGAAATATATTTTATATACCGAATTACTTCTGGTGGTGAATGATAGAGCTTGTTCTCTTTTAGATAGCGTGGCATAAAATCATGAACTTCAAAAGCATCGAGTCCATTACTAAAAGATGTTACCAAAATGGCTGTATCATTAATATACTTTTGTTTTATAGTATAGCTTTCATCCACATCAAAACCAAAACTGCCACCAATCTCATCATCTAAAAGTTTAGCAAAAACTGATGGAGCATCAAATTTTGGCAAACAGCACCAATCAATTGATCCTTTTTTAGAAACCAAGGCTGCGCTCCGGCAATTGCCTATAATCCCATAATGTAAATTGTTCGTTAATTCTTCTTTATTCATACGGTTTTAGACTCAATTTTTTTTAAATTAACGAAATATGAACTTCATAACAAAGCAATGGGCGTTAATAAAACTATAATAGTATCTAATAGACTACCTCTTCAAATTTCAATTAATGGAGATAAACTCAATGTAACACCCAGTGTTGGTGGGCTTGCTACAGGAATGAAATCTGTCCATGCAGAAGGAAACGGAGTTTGGGTAGGTTGGTCCGGAATTACAGAAGAAGATTTAGACAAAAATTTAAAATCTAAAGTAAATACCAAGGTTAAAGAAGCTAAATGTAGGGCTGTGAGTTTGACCGAAGATGATATTAACGATTATTATTTAGGCTTCAGTAACCGAACGCTTTGGCCTCTTTTTCATTATTTTCTTGAATATACTGAATTTGAAAAACACCAATGGGAAGCTTACAAACGTGTTAATGAAAAATTTGCTGAAGTTATTTTAGACACTATTGAAGATGGTGACACCGTTTGGGTACATGATTACCAATTGCTGTTATTGCCAAAGCTCATTAAAGATAAACGCCCAGATGTAACCATCGGCTTTTTCTTGCACATTCCATTTCCTTCTTATGAGATTTTTAGAACCTTCCCTTGGCGTGAAGAAATACTCTCCGGTATGTTAGGCGCAGATTTAATTGGGTTTCATACTTACGATTATGAACGCCATTTTTTAAGCTCCATAAAACGAATTATGAGACTTGAGGTAAATTTTAATGAAATATCCTATTACGACAGAATAATAAAAGTTGATTCATTTCCCATGGGAATTGACTATAATAAGTTCCATAAAGCATCCCTACAACACAACAATCCAAACACTGAAATATCTGAACTTCAAAAACGATTAGACTCTCATTTAAAAGAAGGAAAAGATCAAAAATTCATTTTGTCCATAGATCGTATGGATTACACCAAAGGCATTCCAAACCGTTTAAGGGCTTTTGAATATTTTTTGAATCAACACCCAGAATACAAAGAAAAAGTTAGGTTGGTGATGCTGGCAGTTCCCTCTAGATCTGGTGTACCTCAATACCAGCGATTAAAACGCGAAACAGACGAATTAGTTGGTCGTATAAATGGAGAATTTTCAACTGTGAGTTGGACTCCAGTTTGGTATTTTTACAGATCACTTCCTTTTGAAAATCTCATTGACTTATATGCCTCATCAGATATTGCCCTTATCACACCTGTACGAGATGGGATGAATTTAGTGGCCAAAGAATACGTTGCCACACGTACCAAACAAGATGGAGTACTCATTTTAAGTGAAATGGCTGGTGCAGCAAAAGAAATGAACGAAGCTTTATTGATAAACCCAAATAGCTTTGAAAACTTTGCGTCAACCCTAAAACGTGCGCTCACCATGCCGTTAGAAGAACAACAAAGTAGAATGAAAATTCTACAAAAACGCTTAAAACGTTACGATGTAGAAAAATGGGCTTCAGAATTTTTGAAGTCACTTGATGCCACCAACCAAATGCAAGAAGTCGTAGTGTCTAAAAAATTAACCTCTGAAGACGAAAATGAGATTGTTGAAAATTTTAAAAAAGCCAAAAAACGACTCATTCTTTTAGACTACGATGGTACATTGGTCGGTTTTAAAGACAACCCTCAAGATGCAAAACCAGATAATAAACTGTTTAAAATTTTAGATGATTTTGAAGCACAACCCAACACAGACCTAAATTTAATAAGCGGAAGAGATAAAGCTACTTTTGAAAAATGGTTTACCCAAAAACCTTATAATTTAATTACAGATCATGGTGTTTGGAAACGAGAGAATAAAAAATGGACAGCCTTGGAAATTTTGAAAACCGATTGGATGGTTAGTATTAAACCCATTTTAGAAACCTTTGTAGATCGTACTCCAGGAACTTTTATTGAAGAAAAGGAATACTCTCTAGCTTGGCATTACAGAACAGCAGACCCTGAATTGGCTCGAATAAGAACCATTGAATTAAATACAGTTTTAACAAGTATGGTTGCCAATAACGAACTTTCAATTTTAAAGGGCAATAAAGTCATAGAAATTAAAAGCAGTAATGTTAATAAAGGTCGTGCAGCCAATCAACTCTTTATGAAAGAGGATTATGATTTCATTCTAATTATGGGAGATGACTGGACGGACGAATACATGTTTGAAGCTGCTCCAGAAACAGCCCATACCATTAAGATTGGATATACTAAAACCAAAGCCAAATATCAGATAAAAGATTCCATAAGAGTTAGAGAACTATTATTTAAATTTACCTAAAACTAAAACATGCGATACTTTCTTTCTACACTCAGTATGCTTTGTGTACTGACAATTTTTGCACAAACAGATCCAAAAATTTATGACATTATTGATGCAGTTTCAGAAGAACGCCTTAAAAACGACGTCAAAACTTTAGCTGATTTTGGCACACGGCATACACTTAGCGACACTGTTTCCGAAACACGTGGCATTGGTGCGGCACGTCGTTGGATAAAATCTGAATTTGAAACCATTTCGAAAGACTGTAGCAATTGTTTGGAAGTTTTTTATCAAAGTAATTTGATTGAAAAAGGAACCAACCAACGTATTGTTAAAGATGTAAATGTAGTTAATGTAGTGGCCATTCAACGTGGAACAAAATATCCAAACCGCTACATCATTATGAGTGGAGATATTGACTCTAGAGTTTCAGATCCTACGGACTTTACTTCAGATTCGCCTGGAGCTAATGACAATGCTTCAGGTATGGCTGGCGCTATTGAAGCTGCACGCGTTTTATCAAAATATGAGTTTGAAAGCAGTATTGTCTATTTAGGTTTATCTGGAGAAGAACAAGGTTTGTTTGGTGGTCAAGGTATGGCTAAATATGCTAAAGATAATAATTGGGACATTATTGGAGTTTTAAATAACGACATGATAGGTAACATTACTGGAGTTGATGGAGTTATAGATAATCGTTCTTTTCGAATATTTTCAGAACCAATTACTACAGCAGAAACCGATCCTAAAAAGTTAGCAAGGCAAGCTAGAGGAAGACGATTTTACGGAGGAGAGGTTGATGGAATATCACGCCAATTGGCACGTTACGTGTATAAAACAACCAAAACATATATGCCAGAAATGAACCCGATTATGATATACCGATTAGACCGATTTGGACGTGGAGGACATCACAGACCTTTTAATGATGTTGGTTTTGCTGGTATTAGAATAATGGAAGCGCATGAAAATTACACACAACAGCATCAAGATATCAGAACCGAAGATGGTATAAATTATGGCGATACTTTTGAACACGTTAATTTTGGCTATGCAAAAAAACTCACAGCAGTTAACGCCATTACTATGGCTAGCCTTGCTTCTGCTCCGCCTGCGCCAAACGAAGTAGGAATTGGTGGTATTGTTGAGCCTTCAGCAAAATTAAAATGGAACAAGGTTGATGGTGCAAAAGGGTACAAGATTTATTGGAGAGACACAACTTCACCTACTTGGGATAACTCAAGATATGTTGGTAATGTCACAGAGTTTACTTTAGATGGTATTGTAATTGATAATTTCTTTTTTGGAGTTGCTTCTGTTGGTTCTGACGGCCATGAAAGCGTGGTGGTTTTTCCAAATAACATTATTAGGTAAAAAATGAAGAAAATTTTATTAGCCTTTTCTACTGTATTTATAATTACAAGCTGTCAAGGGCAAAGCTTACTTTCAGAAAAAAACAATTTTACTAAACAAGACTCCCTCAGAGGAAGTATTACGCCAGAACGCGAATGGTGGGATTTAATTTACTATCATCTCGATGTTGAAGTTAAACCTGAAAATAAATTTATTTCAGGAAAAAACACCATTCAATATAAAGTTATAAAACCTCATCAAGTGATGCAGATAGATTTGCAAGAACCAATGCAAATCACAAAAATACTTCAAAACGGTAAAGCGCTAAAAGTGAAACATGAAGGTAATGCGCATTTTATTCATCTTGAAAAAAAACAAAAAATCGGTAATGTTAATTCTCTTGAAGTATATTTTAAAGGTTATCCTCGTGAAGCAGTACGCGCACCTTGGGATGGAGGTTTTTCTTGGAAAAAAGATAAAAATGGAAATCATTTTATAGCGACTTCAAATCAAGGTTTGGGAGCAAGTGTTTGGTGGCCAAACAAAGACCACATGTACGATGAAGTCGATAGTATGCTCATAAGTGTTACAAATCCAAAAGGATTAATAAATGTTTCTAATGGTCGTTTGAGAAAACTTGAAGAAAAAGAAACTACTGTAACATCGCATTGGTTTGTTAATAACCCTATTAATAATTACGGAGTTAATATCAATATTGGAGATTACGTCAATTTCTCAGAAAAATATGATGGAGAAAAGGGTGAGCTAGATATGGATTATTGGGTATTAAAAGATAATCTTAAAAAGGCTAAAGAACATTTTAAAGATGCTCCAAAAATGATGAAAGCATTTGAGCATTGGTTTGGGCCTTATCCCTTTTATGAAGATAGTTTTAAACTTGTAGAAGTGCCTTATTTGGGTATGGAGCACCAAAGTTCTGTAACGTATGGTAACCAATATAAAAAAGGATATTTAGGAAATGATTTATCAGGAACCGGTTGGGGATTAAAGTTCGATTTTATTATTATACACGAAGCTGGTCACGAGTGGTTTGCAAACAACATAACCAATAAGGATATTGCGGATATGTGGATTCATGAAGGGTTTACAGCCTACTCTGAAAGTTTATTTTTAGACTATTATTATGGCAAAAAAGCATCTTCCGATTATGTTATTGGGACGCGTGCCAATATTCAAAATGACAAACCGCTTATTGGTAAATATAATGTAAACAATGAAGGCTCTAGCGACATGTATTATAAAGGAGCTAACATGTTGCATACACTGCGTCAATTGATTGAAGATGATGAAAAATGGAGAGAAATTCTTAGAGGTTTAAATTCTGAATTTTATCATCAAACTGTTACCACCAAACAGATTGAAGATTACATTAGCCAAGAATCTGGGATTGATTTAACCGAATTTTTCAATCAATATTTACGTGATATCAAAATTCCGACTTTAGAATATAAAATTGAAAATGGTGAATTAAAATATCGTTGGACAAAAATTGTTGAAGGTTTTGATATGCCAATTCAAATTGAAATTGGAGATAAAACAGAATGGTTATTTCCAAAAGCTGAATGGAAAACAAAACCTATTGATACTGACGATATTCAGCTTGATAGAGATTTTTACGTTGATTCTAAAAAAATATAAACGTTGGATTTACCAGAGTTATATTTCAAAACCGATTTGGAGTGGAGAGAATGGTTGCTAGTAAATCATAATTCGGTAAATGGAGTACATCTCATTTTCTATAAGGTAAACCATGAAAACGACTCTATGCGCTGGGAAGAAGCTGTTAAAGTTGCACTTTGTTTTGGCTGGATAGATTCTACTGTAAAAGGTCTGGGCGATGGAAAGCGTAAACAGTATTTTTGTCCTAGAAAACCAAAAAGTGCCTGGAGTGCTCTAAACAAAAATTATATTCAGGAATTGAAAAAGCGAAACCTAATACACCAAAGTGGACTTAACTCAATTAAAATTGCCAAAAAAAATGGCAGTTGGTCCGTTTTAGATGATGTAGAAAACGGCATTGTTCCTAAAGATCTTCAGCATGCATTTGATAATAATAAGAATGCTTACAATAACTATCTCAGCTTTGCTCCTAGCTATAGAAAAAGCTATTTGTACTGGCTAAACCAAGCCAAGCGAGAAACAACAAGACAAAAAAGAATCGCAGAGATTATTAAACTCTGCGATGCTAATGTTAAAAGTAGAAGTAGTTGGTAGTATTTGTTTTATTTATTATTTCGGTATAAAGAATTTTATTGAGAAGTACCACGTCCTTCCATACCAACATTTTTTATAACCCACTAATATAGCTGCCATAAGGATCTTTAAACTGCATACCTTTAGCATAACGATATTTACTTAATTTTTTGAATTGTACCAATCCCCAAAGAATAAATTCTTTTTCAAAATAGACATCTTTTGGGTCAATATCTGGTTGATACTCTGCAATGAGTGCATCGAGAGGTTTAACCTCATCAAGCTTTGCTTTGTAAGTGGCATCATCGTAGTCATCTAAAAGCTCAAAACCATCTCCGTTAAAAAACCATGAGATTAAATCATCATAAGGGGTTTCTTCTCCCTGTTTTTCTAACTTTTCAACCTTTGGAAAGTATTTTGGGAAGACAGTTCTAATGGCACTTTCCATTAATACATTGGCTACAAAATCTGCACCTTCTTGTTCACCTTCATATACCAATTCTACTTTTCCAGTAATGGAAGGGATTACACCTATAAAATCAGATAATCTTACTGCTGTTTTTTTATCTCCTGAAAGTAATGCTCTGCGTTCGGCAGTGCTCAATAAGTTTTCAAAAGCTGTAATGCTCATTCTGGCACTTACACCACTTTTTACATCGACATACTCACTTTCTCGAGCTTCAAAACTAATTTGCTCTAAAAGGTCTTTTGCCAAATCTGGTACGTAAACAGACTCTGATTGTCGCACATCTAATTTTGCTTCTTGTGATGTAATAGTTCTTGCGGTTTCAACAGTTTCAGGATAATGTGTTAAAATTTGTGACCCAATTCTGTCCTTTAAAGGTGTAACTATACTGCCTCTATTGGTATAATCTTCAGGGTTAGCGGTAAACAAGAATTGCATATCCAAAGGCAACCTTAATTTAAATCCTCTAATTTGAATGTCACCTTCTTGCAGAATATTAAACAGCGCAACTTGAATTCGCGCTTGTAAATCTGGCAACTCATTTATCACGAAAATGCAACGGTTCGCTCTTGGAATCATCCCATAGTGAATTACACGATCATCTGCATAACTCAATTTTAAATTTGCTGCTTTTATGGGATCAACATCACCAATAAGGTCTGCAACGGTAACATCTGGAGTTGCCAATTTTTCGGCAAACCGGTCATTTCTATGCAGCCAAGAAATTGGAGTGTCATCACCTTTTTCTGAAATTAATTCCTTAGCAAATCTCGAAATAGGTTGCAACGGATCATCATTGATTTCTGAACCTGCAACCACAGGAATGTATTCGTCTAATAACTTTACCATCATACGTGCTAAACGTGTTTTGGCCTGACCTCTTAACCCTAATAAATTGATATTGTGACGCGATAAAAGTGCACGTTCTAATTCTGGGATTACGGTGTTTTCATATCCATGGATCCCTTCAAAAGTGTTTTTTTTGTTTTTTATATTTTCGATTAGGTTGTCACGCAATTCATCTTTTATGGATTTTGATTGATAACCTGATGCTTTTAATTCTTTTAGTGTTTTAATTTCTTTCATTTTTCCTATCCCTAACCCTTTCCAAAGAAAAGGGCACTGTAACGGGTATTTAAATTTATTATATTTTTTTTATGAAGGTCTCCTTCCCTTGGGTAAGGTTGGGATTGGATTATCCTTTAATCCTCTTCTTCCTATTATTCTCGTAATCTTCAAAAATCATTTCACCCAAACCCTTTAAGCCTGTGTAAAATGCTTTTCCTCTATTGGCCTGTGTAAATTCACGAATAAATTGCATTAAATATGGATCTTCAGCAATCATGAACGTGGTTATGGGAATATGCAAACGTCTTGCCTGTTGTGCCATAGCGTAACATTTGTTAGTAATAAAAGGGTCTAAACCATTACTGTTTTTGTAATATTGGCCGTCTGGCATCCGTAAACAACTTGGTTTACCATCGGTAATCATAAAAATTTGTTTATTGGTATTTCGTTTTCTACGCAACATGTCCATTGCCAACCTTAAACCTGCAACAGTGTTTGTATGATAAGGTCCAACCTTTAAGTACGGTAATTCTTTAATTTTAATTGGCCACGCATCATTTCCAAATACCAAAATTTCTAAAGTATCTTTTGGGTAGCGTGTGGTTATTAATTCTGCCAAAGCCATAGCTACTTTCTTGGCTGGTGTAATTCGGTCTTCACCATATAATATCATGCTATGACTGATATCAATCATCAACACAGTACTCATTTGGCTTTTGTGCAGTGTTTCCTCAACAACTAAGTCATCTTCAGTTAAACTAAAATCACCTACTCCATGATTAATTTGTGCATTTCTAATACTTTCAGTCATGGATACTTTGTCTAAAGCATCACCAAACTGATAGGTTCTAAAATCACCAGTATGTTCATCTCCAAGTCCAACCCCTTTGCTTTTATGGTTACCAGAGCCGCTTCTCTTTATCTTTCCGAATATATGCTCTAAAGCCTGTTGACGAATGGCGCGTTCAGTTTTTGCTGTGATAGCAATTCCACTTCCTCCATTCCCATCAGAATCAATTTCTTCACGGATATACCCTTTTTTCTTTAAGTCTTCAATAAAATCGTCAATAGAGTATTCTGGAGTGGTCAATTCGTACTCTTTATCGAGTTGGCGCAACCAATCTATAGCTTCGTCAAAATCTCCAGAGGTATAAGTAATTAATTCCTTAAAAATCTCAAAGAGTTTTTCAAAAGGAGATTGGTTAGGTGCTTCGTAACTTTTAAATACAAATCCCGATTTATTCTTCTTTTTGTTCATAGCACTATAAAAATAATGTTTTTTAAAACGCTATCCCAAGCATTAACATCTCTTTTAGATTTCGCAATTATCTTTTGATTATTTTTAGGGACGATTCAACTAACCACTTAAATAATGAAGAAATTATCCACGTTCGTTATGCTATTCTGCATAACATTACTATCTGCTCAAGAATTTTCAATGGACATGGTCAAAAATATGACACCACGCAATATTGGTCCTGGTGGCATGTCTGGTCGTGTAACGGCTATTGATGTTGTGACCAATAATCCTGATGTGATGTATGTTGGTACAGCTTCAGGTGGACTATGGAAATCCACTTCTGGAGGCATTAAATGGAAACCAATTTTTGATAATGAATTAACCGCATCAATAGGTGCTGTGGAAATTCAACAATCCAACCCTAGTGTCATTTGGGTTGGCACAGGTGAAGGAAATCCTCGTAATTCACTGAATGGTGGTTTTGGAGTTTATAAATCTCTTGATGGCGGAAAAACATGGATGGCAATGGGACTTGAAAAAACAAGACATATCCATCGTATTATTATTGACCCAACAAATCCAGATGTGGTTTACGTTGGAGCTATCGGTTCTCCTTGGGGAGAACATCCAGAACGCGGAGTTTTTAAAACTACTGATGGAGGGGAAACATGGAATAAAATCTTATTCGCAAACAACAAAACAGGTGTTGCAGATTTGGTAATGGACCCAACCAACCCTAATAAGTTGATTGCTGCGATGTGGGAACATAAACGTGAGCCTTGGTTTTTTAACTCTGGTGGAGAGGGTTCTGGCCTTCACATTACCCACGATGGCGGAAAAACATGGAAAAAAATAACTGAAGATGACGGATTTCCTAAAGGAGAGTTAGGCAGAATTGGAGTTGCCATTGCGCCCAGCCAACCAAATATTATTTATGCTTTGGTTGAATCGAAAAAAAATGCGCTTTACAAAAGTGAAGACGGAGGTTTTAAGTGGAAAAAAATTAACGATAAAAATGATATAGGAAATAGACCTTTTTATTATTCTGAAATTTATGTCGATCCCGAAAATGAAAACCGTGTTTATTCAGTTTTTACATATATAAATGTATCAGAAGATGGAGGAAAAAACTTTGAGCAGTTAATGCCTGCTTATGGAGCAAATAATGGAGTTCATCCAGATCATCATGCGTGGTGGATTCATCCAGAAGATGGAAGTTTTATGATTGATGGCAATGATGGTGGCATGAATATTACAAAAGATAAAGGTAAAACTTGGCGTTTTATTGGCAACCTCCCTGTTGCACAATTTTACCATATCAATGTAGATAATGAATTTCCGTATAATATTTACGGAGGAATGCAAGATAATGGCTCTTGGCGAGGACCTGCTTATGTTTGGAAAGCACAAGGTATAAGAAACAGCTATTGGCAAGAAATTAGTTTTGGTGATGGTTTTGACGTCATTCCCGATAAGGATGATTCTCGTTATGGTTGGACCATGAGTCAACAAGGGTATGTAAGCAGGTACGATTGGCAAACAGGAAATAATTATTTGGTAAGACCAACGCATCCAGATCCAGAAGTACAATTACGTTTCAACTGGAATTCTGCCATCAACATTGACCCTTTTAATAATAATACACTTTATTTTGGAAGTCAATTTGTGCACAAGTCAACAGACAAAGGTGAAACCTGGAAAGTAATTTCACCAGATTTAACCACAAATGATCCTGAAAAACAAGAACAATCTGAAAGTGGTGGCCTAACACTTGATGCCACAGGTGCTGAAAACCACACTACAATTCTTGTAATTGAACCCTCTCCTGTTGAAAAGGATATGCTTTGGGTTGGTACTGATGATGGTCGAGTGCATTACACAAAAGACGGAGGTGATAATTGGACAGATGTCTCTGGTATAACAGGTTTGCCCGAAGGCAGTTGGATTGCACAAATTAAAGCTTCAAATAAAAATAAAGGTGAAGCACTCTTAATAGCCAATGATTACAGACGGTTTAATTATACTCCTTATGCATATAGAACCAAAAATTATGGAAAAACATGGGAACGACTTGTAGATGAAAGTGACGTAGAAAGTTATGCATTAGCTATTGTAGAAGACCTTGAAGAACCAAATTTAATATTTTTAGGTACAGATGACGGGTTGTATATATCTCTAAATGCAGGTGAAGAATGGACGAAATGGACAGAAGGTTTCCCAACAACCTCTGTTAAGGATTTAGTAATTCACCCTAGAGAGGACGATTTGGTGATTGGGACTTTTGGACGTGCAGCTTGGGTTTTGGATGATATTAGACCTTTACGTGAAATGGCCAAAAACTCAGCTGTTATGACTTCAAACATTAAATTATTTGATACACCTACAGCCTACCAAGCAGCTTACCAACAACCAACAGGTAGTCGCTTTGGAGCGGATGCTACATATCATGGAGAAAACCGTGGTGGTGGCGCTCGATTTAGTTATTTATTCAATAAGAAAGAAATGGCTGAAGATGAAGATAATTCTGATTCAAAAAAGAAAAAATCCATTGGCGATTCAGGAAAGAAAAAACCAACGATTTTAAAGGATAAAGGTATAAATGAAGATGACGATAAGGAACAATCTGAGGAAGCTGATACAGATTCAAGAAAAGATGAAACCACAGTTAAATGGGACTCCCTCTATTTAAAATTCTACGATGGCTCTCGTTTAATTAGAACTTTAAAAACCAAAGCACCAAAAGAAAATGGCATACATAAATGGACATGGTATATGGATGAAGCCGGAGTAGACAGACCTTCACGAAGAATTAGAAATAGTAATAGAGAGTCTGGTGGAGTTTCAGTTAAACCTGGAACTTATAAAGCTGTTTTACATTATGGAAATCAAACTTCTGAAACACAAATTAAAGTTGAATCTGACCCAAGACTTGAGGTTTCACAAAAAAATATAAATGAAGTTTACGCGGCTTCAAAACAGCTTGAACAAATGCAACAAACTGCTGCTGATGCTGTAGAGCAATTAGTTGAGAGTAAAACTATTGCTGAAAAATTTCAAAAGGACTTATCAAAACTTGATAAAAAAGCTTATAAAGAACAAATAAAAGTTTCAAAAGAAATCGTCAAAACAACAGATAGTTTAATTGACAAATATCTAGGAAAAGTAGATAAACGCCAAGGTATAACACGAAACTCTGAAGTTACACCTTTACAACGTTTAGGAACGGCAAGAAGCTATGTTTACGGAAGCCAAAAGGGACTAACAACTACTGAAACAACCTTAATCAATCAAGCTAAAGATGCATTAGATAAATTGTTAGGCGAAACCAATTCATTTTTTAACACTGAGTGGAAAGATTATCAAAATAAGATGAAGCAAGTGAAAATGGATCCCTTTAAAGAAGTGAAAACTTTTGGGATTGATTAACCTTTCACTTGTTAAAACACAATAATCTACTTAACTTTATATCAAATCAAAATATATTAACCAATGAAAAACATAAAATTAATAGCACTAGCATTTTCAATAGTATTTGCTACAGCTTGTAAAGACAACAAAAAGAAATCCGAAATGACGGATACCGACATGGAGGAAACTGAAATGGAAGGTACATCTGATCAAATGGATAATATGGAGATGGATAAAGAATTGACGTTTAGCCTTTCGCCAAAAAGTGAAAGTAGCGTTACTGGTCAAGTTATGTTCAAACAAAATGGAGATGATGTTACTATGACTGCAAACATGAGTGGTTTATCTGAAGGTACACATGCCATCCACATACATGAGAAAGCAGATTGTTCTTCTGCGGATGGAACATCAGCTGGCGGACATTGGAACCCAACAGGACAACCTCACGGAGAATGGGGAGATGAAGGCGGTTACCATAAAGGTGATATTGGCAATTTTGAAGTTGGAAATGATGGAAAAGGTATGGTACAAATGACAACAGATCAATGGTGCATTGGCTGTGGAGATGACTCAAAAGACATTATGGGTAAAGCGATAATAGTACATGAGGGCACAGATGATTTTACATCACAGCCATCTGGTGCTGCAGGCAGCAGAGTAAGTTGTGGTGGTATAATTGAATAATATCTAAAAAATAACTTTTATAAAGCTATCATATTTATGGTAGCTTTTTGTATTTTAGGAACTTAATATTTGACATAACCACCTTATATGGCAGAATTAGAAATATTAGTTCAGCAATTTCAAAAAAAAGACCAAGGAGCTTTTGAAAAACTCTATGGTATGTACAGTGACAGTATTCATGGAGTTGTCTATAATATTGTTAGGGACACGGCAATAGCTGATGAAATAATGCAAGACGTTTTCATTAAGGCATGGCAGAAATCCGAAACCTATTCTTCAAAAAAAGGCCGTTTTTTTACATGGATACTTAATATTGCTCGTAATGCAGCAATAGACAAGACTAGATCTAAGTCCTTTAAGCAGTCTAAACAAAACCTTGATGCAGATTATTTCGTAAATATAATAGCAAGCAAGGACAACTTAGACAGAAGCACAGATGCAATTGGCATAAAAAAGTTTGTTGAGAAATTAGGAAAAAAATGCAAGCAAGTAATTGAGCTTCTTTATTTTAGAGGTTTTACTCAAAAGGAAGCTTCTGAAGAGTTAGATATGCCAATAGGAACAATTAAAACCCGAAACAGAAACTGTATCAAAGATTTAAGAGATATGGTATTATAGAACTATGGATATAAACACCTACATAGAATCCGGTATATTAGAGCTTTACGTAGCTGGACAACTTTCTGAACAAGAAAACCAAGAAGTTTATGAGCTGCTAAAAAAGCACCCAGAATTATTACAAGAAGTATTAGAAATTGAAGCCGCTGTTATAAAATTAACTGCAGCTGTCTCTCCACATTCTATAGATTTTAAATCTTTTAAAGGTAAATTAGGAAATACCGAAACTAAAGTAAAAGATTTAAAACCTAGAAAGCCAAGTTGGATATCTTACACAGGTTGGGCTGCATCAATTCTTTTGGCTGGAGGCTTACTTTGGACATACAATAATAACGAACAATTAAAATCTGATATTCAAATTGCAGAAATAGAAAATGCTTACTTGGAAGAAGAGCTTAATAGCTCTAAATCAGATTTGGCAAACACTAAAAATATTTTAAACTCTATTAGAGGTAAGGATGTTACTGTTGTTCCTCTTGGAGGTCAAGGTGATTTTGCTTCTACTTATGCTAAAGTTTATTGGAATAAAGAAGATAATACTATTTACTTAGATATGGAGGGTTTACCAGATGCACCTGCAGGAAAAGTTTATCAGGTATGGTCATTAAAACTAAATCCACTTACACCTACAAGTTTAGGTACGGTTGATGGTTTTAACGAAGATGAAAATAAAATTTTCAAAATTGCCAATAACAATGAAAGTCAAGCCTTTGGTATAACTTTAGAACCAGAAGGAGGTAGTGAAACACCAACTATGGAACAGTTACACACATTAGGAGTTGTACCTGTTACACCATAAAAAACATTCCCAAAAACAATTTCAAAAAGCCTCTACATTAGATTTGTAGAGGTTTTTTAATTATAAATAATAACAGACGAGCTAAAACAATCATGTCAATGGATTAAAAATTAGATGGATAGAGTTATAGTCCACTTAAACTATTTTCTACTTTTATGCTATAATAACTAACAAAATATATGCAAAATAATATAGACTCATTCGTTTCCCAATTTCAAAATAAAAATCAAAAAGCATTTAATAAATTATACAACATTTACAATAAAAGTGTATATGGCATTATATATAAAATAGTTAAGGATAATGCTATTGCGGAAGACTTATTGCAAGATACATTTATAAAAGCGTGGCAAAATTCGGAAAGCTATTCCCCAGAAAAAGGCCGTTTTTTTACATGGATATTAAATATTGCCCGCAACACAGCTATAGACAAAGTAAGATCTAAAACTTACAAAGAATCTCGTTCAAATTTCGACACAGACAATTTTTATAACTCCATCAGCAGCAATGATTGTCTGGATAAACAAACTAATTCTATAGGAATAAACAAATATGTTTCAAAATTGAGCCCTAAAGGACTTAAAGTTGTTAATTTAATTTATTTTAAAGGGTTTACTCAAAAACAAACTTCAGAACACTTAAATATTCCTTTGGGTACTGTTAAAACTAGGAATAGAAACCTGTCTCTTATACACATCTCCGAGCCCACGAGACAGGCAGAAATCTCG
>OLHK01000263.1_pt1 | contig 15732 bp, 12 predicted proteins | sample 1609371 | NCBI WGS metagenome assembly OLHK01 (sample SAMN05416779, study PRJEB24817) | seawater metagenome | isolation source: Sea water | place: Canada:Atlantic | collected 2013-11
TCTACACCTCTCTATTCGTCGGCAGCGTCAGATGTGTATAAGAGACAGACATTACAGCAAACCAAAAGCCAAGATTTACAGATTGCGCCTGTAGAATCCATTAATCAAATTCTAAAAAACTATATTATTCCATCTGCAGAATCACAAGGCTATGTGCTTATTAAGGATTATGAGCTACCCGAAGTACAACAATTCTGGAAGCGTTTTGAATCTGGAATGCTCAATACCGGAAGCAAAAGACAATATAATATTTTAGGTACGGACTGGAAAGATAGCAATGGCAACAGGTCTTTTATTGTATTTGTTCAATCCGTTGTTAATAAAGGTAACTTTGTGTATTGGACGCTTCAGTCCACAGAACTTGAAGCACCAGAAGCTTATTTTAAAGACGCTAAAGAGGCCTATATCTTTGGGCTTGCAAACACACAACTCAACATGCAATGGCAACAAGCCAAAAACATGGAATTATTAAAAAGTATAAGAAACAACAACCAATTTTGGGAAAATGCAACCAGACAAAGTAGAATAGCGCACAACCAAAGAATGGCAGCTATTGAATCTAGAGGAAATACTGCTAGATCCATTGGAAACACTTATAGCGACATTTTAGACATCAGCCATGCTGGTTATTTAAAAAGGAACGACATGAACAACGCTGGCCACTCCAAAACAATAAATATGATTGGAGAGCGATCCGTAATATCCAGCATGGCAACAGGTGAGCGTTATAATGTTAAAGCTGGGAGCAAATATTATTGGGTAAATAATGATGGTGCTTATATTGCGACAGATAATTCATTTTACGATCCAAGAATAGATAAAAGAATTAACCAAACGGAATGGTCTCAATTTCAAATTGAAAATTAATTTGATGGCATCTGTTATCTTTTTAGAAAAATACAACTTTCAGCAAATAAAATATGTAAATAATCGTACATGGTTTGATAACTTGTTGGTTTCTATTATATTTAGAGATACAATGCTAGAGAATCACTCAACCCTAACGTACAAGCATAGCTTAATTGAAGCTGTTAAAAACAATGATCCAAAAACATTGCGAAAATTGTATGTAGAAAACTATCCTAAAATTGAAGTCTTGGTTCTAAAGAATAGCGGAGATAAAGATCAGGCAAAAGACATTTACCAAGACGCTTTTTTGGCCGTTTGGCAAAACATAAAGCAAAACAAATTTGTGCCAAAAAGTAAATCTTCAATCAATGGCTATATATACACCGTTGCCAAGAACAAATGGATGGACGTATTACGTTCTAAAGGTTTTAAAAAAACTATAGTAACCTCTAAGTTGAGCTATTTTGAACCTGCTGCCGAAGAAAACAATGCCATCAATGATGACATTTTAAAAGAGCAACGATTACAAGATGTAATGCATGCTTTTAAAACTTTAGGAGAAGCATGCAAAAACCTCCTAAGTAAATTTTATTTTGAAAAAAAATCAATGAATCTCATTGCTAAAGAATTAGGATTAGATTCCGCATCAACACGAAATAAAAAATACAGATGTATGCAAAAATTAAGAGAAATAGCCCTGAACAGCAATAAATAGTAATGAACACCAATATACATATATCACAAGAAGAATTTGAAAGAATTGAGGCTTACCTCAACAATCAGCTATCAAAAGAGGATTTGGCAGAATTTGAGCATAGACTTAGTAATGAAAGTCATTTTGCAGCTAAGGTTGAAGACGTTAAAATAACCTTAGCTGGTATTGAAACCCAAGCTTTAAAGGAGCAATTAAATGTTTTTCATAATGAAATAAGCAAAACCAAGGTGCGCACTTTAAATTGGAAACCACTAGCAATTGCTGCAGCATTTATAATTGCAGCAGGTAGCTTTTGGTTTTTAAACGGTAATTCTAACGATAGACTGTATGCTAAATATTTTACACCAGATCCTGGTTTGCCAACTGCAATGAGCAATACAGATAACTATGCGTTTTACGAAGCAATGGTAGATTACAAGCAAGGTAATTATGATATTGCGCTTAATAAGTGGAAAACAATACAAACCAAAAAACCAAATAACGACACGCTTAATTACTTCATGGGTGTTGCCCATTTAGCCAATAAAAATCAAGATAGTGCTATTCCATTCTTAGAAAAATCTTCAAAAAACCCAGAGTTTATACTATCTCAAGATGCGTATTATTATTTAGGATTAGCTTATCTAAAAGAAGGGCAAATAGAGAACGCCAAGATGAGTTTAAGAAAATCAGATAACGAAAATAGTAGAGCCCTTTTATCTAAGTTACAAGATTAACTTGCTTTAAACTAAAGTTTATGAAACACTACTGCAATACTATTAGGCTTGTACTGCCCATGTTTTTTGTGGCTTGTTTCATAATAAAAGCTCGTGGTCAGAACAAACCACTTTCAGGTAAAAAAGCAATAGATTCATTAGTGTCTAAAGGCAATTATGAAGCCGCAAATACAGTTTTACTTAATGATATTGAGTTTTTAAAACAAAATGAATCTTACTTTGAGCTTACAAAATACATTTACTATTATGGAAGAATCAAATTAAAGTTAGAAGGTAAAACCACAGCTGTACAAAATACCAAAGACTTTGCGAATAGTATTACTAAAGCTACCGATTCCTTAAAAGTATCCCGTCAAAAACATTTAGTATTATCGCGTTTCTATGTGTTTATTAGCGATTACAAAATGGCTGAAAATGAAAATTTACTCGCTTTAGCGGTCACTAAAAATATGCCTAGTGCTACGGGAGACTTATTCGGGCTTATTCATCATAATTTGAGTATTGACAATAGAAGACTTGGCAATATAAAAAAAGCAATATGGCACAGTAGAAAATCTTTAGAGCATTATCTTTCTTATCCAAAATCAGACAAAACAAAACTGCTTGAGGCTTATAATTCTCTGGGCAGCAGAATGTGGGACGTCTATAAAATAGATAGTGCACTGTACTATTTTAAAGAAAGTGAAAAAATTACCACCAAGCTGCCCCAAACACCAATGAACAAATATTATCATGCGGCTAAAATTCAGGCAAACATAAGTTCGGTTTATTCGTTGCTGGGTAAAACTGATAGTTCCTTTACTTATAGCGAAAAAGCTATAAAAAATTATTCTAACTACATAGATGTTAATGCTGGAACCGATGATTTTTTTAGAGAAGAGGCTCGACTTTTCCTAGCCATCACCATTGAAAATTATGCAGACGATTACAGCAAACTCGGCAACTATAATAAAGCCAAAGATTTACTAGAATATTGCTATGACCAAAAGCAAAAGTACATGCCAGAAGATTTAGGTGAAATTGCATATACAAGCTTACAATTGGGCAATATCTATCTTAAATTAAAAGACTACAAAAAAGCTGAAGAATTAATAGATAAAGGCCTAAATCTATTTGAACAAGCAACAAATAAAAATTATTTGGGAATTGCAGATACAAATTATTACAAAGGCATAATAGCTGAAGTTAATGATGACATAGACAATGCTAAAGTTTACTATGAAAAAAGTAAAGCTTTATATGAATCTATTTATGGTGGCAGTTATGATGACTTTTATCTAAATGCTATGCTGACATATTCTGAATTTTATTCAAAAAATGGTTACACTCAACAAGCTTTAGAAATGGCTACCAAAGCTTTTGAATACGTTAAACTAAATCAAGGTAAAAAAACACTTTTAGAATATTCGCAATTAGTTAACATTGCTAACATTCATTATAATGCAGGCAACTACAAAAAAGCAGCAATACATATAGATTCTGCCTTAGATCTTCTGGCTACTTCATTTTCTTCAAAATCTAATCAAATTAACGCTTTTAATGTTAGTTTTAAAAAGCCAATGGCATTGTTGCTAAAATCTAAAATAGCTCTTAAACTTAAAAAAAATAGGGACTCTTTATTTCTGAAAAATCAGTATTCAAAATTAAAAGAAGCCATAGGGATTTTAGAAAAACAAAAAACGCTTATAACCGAAGACGAGAGTGTTTCCATAATTTTAGAGGACAATGACGAGATTTTTGAGCTTTCTAAAGAATTAGCTCTAATGTTATACGAAGAAACTAAAGACCCAAAATATTTGAAAGAAGTTCTTAGTCTCCATGAATCTAAACTCTACAATAAAATAAGGCAACAACTCAACTTGCAATCAGATTTTGTTACAAAAGATATTCCCAATTCAATATTAGAGAAAGAAAAACAATTAAAGCTTCAGATTAAAACAGCTTTAAATTCTGAAAATGGTCTAAATATTTTTATAACTGCCAATAAAAACTGGAAGAATTTCATACAAACCCTAAAACAAGATTATCCAAAATATTACCAGTTGAGATATGCTTCAATATCTGAATCTATAAATTTTGAAGACAATCTGTTTTCAAATGAAAAAACTTTAATTCGCTATGTTTATGTGAATGACAAATTATATGCTTTTGTTATTGACAACAACAAAATTCAAGTACATAAATTAGATGCTGTTGCACTACAAAATACACTTAAAAATCAAGAAAACAAAACCTTAACATCAAACAGTTTTGAGCAAAACCATAATCTTTATAACCTATTATGGAAACCTTTTGAAAACTCAATTACCAAGAAAAGCGTAGTTGTTGTACCTGATAAAGACCTATTTAATTTAAGTTTTGAAACCTTTGCAGTTAATAAGGTCAATTCACTAAAAAAACTAGTTGAGAAAAGCCTACTTAACACCTACTGCATATCTTACAATTACAGCTTACTTCTTATTAACAAAAATAGAACTCCAAAATTTTTTGAAAAGAACTTTATCTCTTTTACACCAGAGTTTAACGACGAAATGAAAACCAACTACAAAATTGCGATAAACGATTCTGCCTTTTTAGATAAAACATATTTAACACTTTTACCTCAACCCTTTGCTACAGATTTAGCCAAACAATATGCCAATCTTTTTAATGGTGAATCATACTTAAATGAAAATGCCTCTAAACAAGTGTTTCAAAATAAAGCTAAAGAGCATAAGATTATTCATATAGGAACACATGCTGAATCTAATAACGTAACTCCTCAGTTATCCCGTCTAATTTTTGCAAAAAACATTAACGGCACAATGGCTTCTGAAGACAATTCACTTTACACCTACGAAATATACAACCAAAACCTATCTTCTAATTTGGCAATATTAACCGCATGTGAAACAGGCAAACCCACTTATCAGTCTGGTGAAGGCATGATATCTTTAGCTCACGCCTTTAACTATGCTGGTAGTGAAAGTATTTTAACAAGTCTATGGAAAATTGACGAACAATCTAGTGCCCTAATTATTGAAAGTTTTTATAAGCATTTAAAAAAAGGCCTTCCCAAGGATAAAGCTTTACAAAAAGCAAAATTAGAATATCTCTCTGCAGCACAAGGTAGAACACTTAATCCGCAATATTGGGCTGGTTTGGTTTTAATTGGTGATACCTCTCCAATTGAATTAAGCTCTGATTCTGATTTAGTTTTCTGGATTTTAGCACTATTGGTATTAATTGTAATTACTGCCATAGTTATAAAAAGGAAGAGAGCCGCTTAAAATTCTCTTAACTCTTTACAACATTAAATATTGAAAGTTATATTCTATAGTTAATATCTTCTAATGGAGTAATATTAATTTAGCTCTCTCTTTTTATTAATGTAATCAGCAATAGTCTTTGCAACTAATTCCCGTCCATTATTATTCCAATGCCAATCATAAATGAGAGTTGTAGATTTTTTTGAATTTTTAAAATTATCAGCAAAATCGATATATGTAATCTCATTTTTTCTACAAAAATCTAAAAAACGTTGGCTTGTTTTTCTGGAATCGAGCAAAATCGTTGTTTTGTTTTTATTAAAACCGTAAAGTTTTATTAGACTTTTAAAATTCGCAATACGTTGAAGGTCTATTTGTTTTTGTTTATCATCATCTACAGTTTCAACTTCATTGGTTTGGTAACCTTTTGGTTTAGTATCCTCAAATGCTTTTCCACTAACCATTCTTTTTATGGGCTCTAATATGCCAATTTTAGAACCATAAGCTAAAATTTTAATGTTATCTCTAATCTTAAAAGCTGTTGAGTTCAACATTTTTATTCTTCCGTAATTTGGCTCGTATTTGCCACGCTCTAAATCACTTTCATAATTGAGATAGATTATAATTTCATCAATTAACTCAAAATCTTCTTTATAAGCATCTATTAGGTGCATTTGGTTAGCAAGGTCATAGCCTGCATAACCATATTCATACACTTCAGAATTTTCTACTCTATCTTCAATTTTCTTTCCTGTTGAATTATAATAATCTTGGTGAAATCCTTCAATGAATGAATCGCCAATCAGCGCAATTTCAAATTTATTAGCTGTTGGCTCAAACTCGCGATGCGAATTAAAACCTGCTTCATTTATATTAAAGTTTGAAAAATTCTGATTCCGGTTTCCTGTTACGGCATAACCATTATGTCCTGGTACACGTTTCTCTACACCAAGCTCATCAATAAAACGTGGAGGATCTTCAGTATAAAGATGAAATACCCTAACCAATACCTCAACAATAATGAGGATTAGAACGATATAAATTCCGAATTTTAAAATAAATTTTCCCATTGCATCTAAAATTGAAAATAAATGAATGATCGGTTAACTCCATCATCATAAAACAATAGTATGCTTAAGATTACGAGTGCATACAATAACAGTCTAACTCCTGCATATTTAAACTTAAAGGGACTGCGCTCGTCCTTACGTATAAGATATTCATAAACAGTGAAAATTCCTAACAGCACATAGAAATCTAACATTCTGTAACCCATTGGGTGTACATAAGCCTCATAAGTAAAGTTGTTGGCTATTTGATTAATGTAATCAAAAGCATCACTTATTGATGGAGACCTAAAGAAAATTCTTGAAAACGTTACCAAAGCAAACGTAAGTACAACTTGTCCAATTTCTTTTAATGATGGCAACCAAGTGTTTTCGCCGATGACATTATCAGCATACAAACGATTTCTTCCCATTAAAAAAATAGGAATGTAAAGTAATGCGTGAATAGCTCCCCAAAAAACAAACGTCCAATTAGCGCCATGCCATAAACCACTTACCAAAAATATAACTGCAATATTTCTAACGGACTTTAATTTGCTTACTCTAGAGCCTCCCATAGGTATGTAGAGGTAATGCCTAAACCATGTGGAAAGAGATACGTGCCAACGCTGCCAGTATTCTGCTACGTTTCTAGAAAAATTTGGAAATTTAAAGTTAGACATTAACTCAATACCAAATAATTTTGCAGTACCAATGGCTATATCTGTATAACCACTAAAGTCTCCATAAACCTGAAAACTAAACAAGCAAACTCCCAATATTAAAGTTGAAGCAGGATACGAGCCATAATTGGCAAAAATATCATCCACCATTGGTGCTAATGAGTCTGCAATAACAAGTTTTTTGAAAAAACCCCAAAGTATCAATTTAAGTCCGCTTGAAGCCTGTGCATATTTAAACACACGCGTATTATTAATTTGGCTCAACAGGTTTGAAGCACGCTCAATTGGTCCGGCAACAAGCTGAGGAAAGAACGCTACGAAAGCTGCAAAAGAAACAAAGTTTTGGGTTGGCTTTAATTTTTTATAATAAATATCAAACGAGTAAGACATGGTTTGAAACGTATAAAATGAAATACCAACCGGAAGTATAATGCGCAACGTCCAAGTACTTTTTATATCATAACCAAAAGCACCGACAGAATCCACAAAAGAGTCTATGAAAAAATTATAATATTTAAAGAAGCCGAGCAACCCAAGATTACAAGCCACACTGAGCCAAAGCCAATATTTAGCTTTTTTTTGCTTATCTAGATTTTTATAGATTTTTTGCCCAACATAAAAATCGAGAAGGGTACTAAAGATTATTAAAAACAGAAAACGCCAATCCCACCAGCCGTAAAAAACATAACTGGCAATGATTACCAATAGGTTTTGGTACTTAAGGTTTTTCTTAAACACAAACCAATAGAGCATGTAAACTATTGGTAAAAAGATTAAAAATTGAAGTGAGTTAAACAGCAATTAGCTTTGGGTATTACGGGTTAGTTTAAACTTAATTTTCAATAGTCGCAAGCATTGATTTTGTTTTTCCTTTTATTAAATATTGATTGTTATGCTCATTCAAACTAAATAATTTTACTTCATTATATTCTTCTTCGTAAAGATATAAGAATTCAAAAATCATTAATCTCAACATATTGTTTTCTTCATTCTTAAAATTTATCTCTGAAGATATTTCAACATTTTCTTCAACATTATCTGTAAACGTATAGCTAATATGTTTTGAACTTGTGGTCTTTTTATTTTTGAACTTATAGGTAAGTCTATGTAATTTATCGTTTATATTTTTTTCTCTCAGCTTTTGCTTAAAATCATAAAAACGTTTTAATGCAACTGCAACGAACTTAGATTTAACTGATGATTTGTTGTAGTAAATATGATATTCAAAATTATAGGATTGGGTACACCAACGTGTCTTATATTCAAAATGGCCTTTAGAAAAATCGAAGGTTTTCATTTCATTTTCTATACACCATTCTATTAATTTCATAATGGTAACGGATCCCAAATGGAATTTAAAATAATCGATATCAAAAACCGTGATTGCATCAAAAAGTATGTTTTGTGAAAGATAGCATAAGGTTACACCTATAGGTTTATCGTTGTCATAAACCACAAAAAGTGCTGCTTTTTTTTCAACTATTAGAGGATAGGCTACATCGTAATAAAAATTCCATTCTTTTTCGTTGAGATTATTATTACTTACTTGTTTGTCTGTAAAGCGTTTTTCTAACAATCTTCTAAATTCACTAAAGATAAAATCATATTCAGATTTAGAGATATCTCCAATATGCATCTTATAATTTATATTGAATGATGTTTCTAAGCGTCTTTTGTATTTGTTGTTTTTATTTCTGCTGTTTTTGCTGAAATGGGACAGCATATAATCATTGAGGCTCTTAAATTTTTCCACCTCAATTAAATAGCCAGGATATTGCTTGGATTTGTAGCATTCTACATTCTCTAAGTTTTCTGAAGTATCGATGTTAAAATAGGTTGGCACATCGTAAATTAGAAGCGTGTTCTGTTTTGAAGTTTCATTTGACTTGTTGGTTGTGCTGTAACTAATCCCTTTTGAGTGGGTTTTTCCAATGTTATAGTGAAATGGTAATTGAGGATGTTTTATAAATGAAAGATCTGTAATAAAGCTAAAATCTCTAATTTTACTTTCAGCTTTATTGAAATGTTTCAACCATAATCTTTTGAAGGTTGAGGACAAGAAAGGATTATGTTGAATCACAGTTATAAATTCTACTTGATTAACAATCGTCTATAAGCAGGAAAAAATTCTTTATCAACCTCAAAATCGACACTAGTTTCCACCTCTTTCTGTCTTTCTAATAATTTTTGATAGGCATCTTCATCTGCAATGTAATTCCAAAGTAAAAAAGGTTCAGAGTTTTTGGAAAAACTTCTCTTAAATGCATAAAGCGAATCTTGTTTATTAGACCTGCCACCACCAAGATTGAATACCTCATAACCTTCTTTAGTAGCTTTTATTCGCATTTGGTCAATAATCAATTTAATTGGGTTGACGTCTAAGTATTCATTTCCTAAACCAGAAAGGTGGTATTGCACAATATTTCCTTTTTTAATAAAAATGGCTCCTCCCAGTATTTCATTGGTATCATTGCGCTTACACAATAGCAATTCGGTTTCAAAATCTGGACTGCTTAACAGTTTATAAAAATAGCTTTCGTCAAAAAAATAACTTTCGTTAGCATTTACACGTCGCATATTTTCATAATACAATCTCATAAACTCCTTTATATGTCTTGCCGATTCTCCTGTAAACACAGTACATTCTGTCCTGTCTTTATTAAGGTATGTTTTAAGTCTACTACTGTATTGTTTTCGTTGATTTTCTAACGATTCTGTAAGATCTACATAAATAACACTTCCAGGGTTAACAAAGGTTCCTAAGCCCTTTAAAATAGTTTCTTGATTTTTTAAATAAGGGTGTAGCCTTGAAAAAACAGAGACTATTTTATTTTCTAAAAAGTACTGTTTTAACTCATCTTGAAATTTTTCATTACTGAAACTGGAATCATCGATCACACTTAATAAACCTGCATAACCATACACGGAAGTTGCATCTTTATATTCAGAATTTTCTATTTCCCTTATCAAAAGTGGAAGCAGAACATAAGAGGATTTATCGGAGTATTTTATTAAAGTAGGAATCTCATTACTTTTCTTTGATAAATCATGATAATAATATGTGTGATAGAAATCGGAATCCTTAACTAAACCAATAGCCTCGTTCCAATTCTTCTTTTTTGTAATTACCTCTATCATCTAGTTTAGCTTTGGGTGGTATAACACTCTTAACCGTACCAAAATATAATACGAATTTAAAAAGGTTACGGTTTTTACAATGTTATGATTTTTCACAATTTAGCACTAAATTAAATATAATAGATTAAGCAGCTCTTTTTTTTATAAAAATTCTAACAGTTACAATATATTATTAACTTTAAATCCTAGGTTTAACAATACTTCTATGGTACATTACAATACTGCCTGCAACAGCAACATTTAGACTTAATTGTGATTTAAACTTTATTAAAAAGTGGCTTTTTTCAATAGCTTGTTTTGATAATCCGTGGTCTTCTGCTCCCAATAGGTAAACACAACGTCTTGGATGATGAAATGTTTCTAAGTCTTCTGCATTTTTATCTAACTCTACACCAACTACCCTAGCTCCTTTTGGTAGATTTTTAAAAAAGTCATTGAAAGTTTCATAATGAAAATAAGGCATAGATTTTACAGCATTATGGGTATCACAAGCTTGCTTAGCATAGCGGTTAGCGATAGCAAAAATAAAACTTGCTCCCATATTTTGGGCTGAGCGCCAAAGCACTCCTAAATTTTCTGGTGTTTTACCGTTTTGGATGCCGATACCAAAGAATTCGTTTGTTAAGTTATCATTCATATTATCAAATAAAAAAAGCCTTTCAATTTCTTGAAAGGCCTTATATTACTAGTAGCGGGAACTGGACTCGAACCAGTGACCTTCGGGTTATGAGTTCGAAGATTGAAATTTCAACTCCCTGTTTTACAGGGCTTCCCAGCTGTTTATTTTACAAAAACGTATGCACTTTCGTATGCAAACCGTATGCAGCTTGATGTCTTGGTTAAACATTAAATTTTGTGCTATAAAAGTAATGAAATATAAATTTAAAACGAACTTTATCTTTACCTATGATCATGCCACTCGATAAGGATGTATTTATAATGTGGCTTCTCGAAAAATCCAATGAACTCTCCATTTCTTATTAAAAAACAACACCTATACATAAACAAAGTTTTTTAAGTGGATTAAGACGATCCCTTAAAATCCGATCATTTTTCTCTCGTCTTCGTTTTCCTTACGATCAATATTTCGTCATTTGAAAATTCCATCCACGCAAAATCATAGAGGTAATGATAGATTTTTCCCTTACTGTTTGTATGCAGGTGCGTATGGTACTGGAACACAAAATTTTTCTTTTCGAGCACCACCCGTGGTACGGTACACTGGACTTTCCTTTTGCCCATGACCTCCAACAGGATGCTCCTGTTTCTATGCAGAATGGCATCCAGCTCCTTTACCACAACGGCCGTTGCTTTCCTAAGGTTGACATGGTAGTAGTTTTTGCACTTCACGGAGCAGAACAGTTTATCACTTCTGCCCATAAGGATATTGCTACATATCTTACATTTCATGCCTTTCTTTTATGTTTACTCATCAATTTACCCATTTAACCTCTTGTCAATAAAGTTTTTACGACTAGTCGTTTCTAACGGTTAATATACTGTTATTTTTAAAACACCCTGTCTGCCTGCCCTTTTTTAAGTACTTTTATTATGATTCCACCTCATTTTATAACCAGCAACTATGCAACCGATCATATACCGTCCCCTTAAACAAGCCAAGCGCATCAAGGTGTTCATTCCGTACGAACTGATCGAAATAAGGAATGCCCTAAAGAAAATGGATGGCAGTTTTTGGCATCCAAACCAAAAATTATGGTCGGTCGTAAATACCGATGAAAACTTCAAGGCCTTAAAAACAATATGCGGCGACAACCATAAAATCAAAGAAAGCATCGATTTCACACCTGTGCGGACAGTATCCTTGACCCAGGATGCTATAGGTGCCCTTTATGAACTGGAAAAGGCACTGGTCCTGAAGCAGTACAGCGAATCAAGTATTAAGGTATACAAGAAAATGTTCTCCGTTTTTCTGGGGAAGTTTATGCACAGGGATCTCAAGCAGGTCAGCAAAGAAGACATTGAAGGGTTTGTGTACGAGCTCATCAAGAAAAACCACATCAGCGAAAGCTACCAGAATCAGCTCATCAACGCCATAAAGGCCTATTACGAACATGCACTGAAAATGCCAAGGGAATATTACGACATCCAAAGGCCAAAGAAAAACACGAGCATTCCCAACGTACTGAGCAAAAGTGAGGTCCTAAAGATCATCCAGTCTCCAAAAAATCTTAAGCACAGGGCAATTTTATGTACTATATACAGTTCCGGATTGCGAATTTCCGAACTCATAAACTTGCGGATTGCGGACGTGCACTCTAAGGACGGCTATCTTTTTATAAAGGACAGCAAAGGCAAAAAAGACCGAAAGACCATATTGTCGGAACAATTGGTGCTCCTGTTGAGGGCTTATTACAAGAAATACAAACCTTCCTACTGGCTGTTCGAAGGCCAAACAGGTGGTCAATACAGTACCAGCAGTATTCGAAGCATTTTCAGAAAATCCGTTGCACAAACCAGTTCTAACCCTTGGGCCACGGTCCATACGTTGCGCCATTCGTTCGCCACCCATTGCATTGAGAACAACGTCAACATGCGACACCTGCAGAACATGCTGGGCCATAATTCACCAAAGACCACAGAGATTTATACAAGGACAATCGAGATCAACAATAAAACAATCACAAGCCCATTTGATTCTTTGTTGAAAAATAATAACTTGCAGACATAAAAGATATAACTGCTATAACGAATCCAAAAAGTGGCGGTTATACAGTTGTTGTACACAATTTATGAAACACCTGATTTACATAATTATAATTCTTTTTTCAATTCAAACGAATGGACAAAATTCGACTGAAAAGAAACAGTTTAGAATTGACTTACTAACTTTAGAAAAGAACACTAAAGACACTTTAATTAGCTCAATAGTCGAAGTGTTTTCTGGAGAAAAAAGAATAGAAACAAGTATTTCGGATTTTGACGGAATTAGTATATTTTTCTTAAACTCAAAAGACATTATAAACAACAAAATTCGTTTAAAAATTCACGGATTGAAATGCTCTGTATTTGAAAAAGAATACGAATTGACAGATGATTTAAATACTGAAATTCATCTTGAATATGGAGAATCGGAATATACAAATCGGAATCAATTAAGTGAGATGCGCAAAAAACTTGATATAAAGCTTAAGATGTTTGAATGTCAAGTTATTGAACCCGAGATTATTTATATTGATAAGAATTAATATAAAAACTGTGTACAACACCGTGTATAATTAATTGCTTTGGTCGTTGCTTACTTGGAAAATTCCTTCGGAATTTTCTCGCCTTCGTTTTTGTTTACTAAATTAGTTGCTCAAACACGCAACTAACCATACACAAAACCGTTAGCAAACATTTAAAAAATAGACAACGAGAAATAAAAGATATTAATATGGGTGTAAGTAAATATGTGAAAACCTATTTGTTAATTGGTTTATGGTGTGCTATTCTTTTCTATCACGGATATGATTATTTAATTTTAGGAAAAAATTATCAGGTATATGAGATAAGTAAAATAATACAATTAACTATAACTATATTAATAACAATAATTTATTTAGACAGAAAGTTTATTATAAAATTACTATTAGGTAAAAATTATATAGGTGGTAATTATATAGGTAATTGTATGACTACTAAACAAGGCATTGAATTAAATATTGTTCAGACTTTAATAGATTGTAAAATGGGTGGACGAATTGTTAAATCAGATTCGGATTATTACAACTTTTATGGTTCGTATATTAAAGACAAAAGTATTCATGATATAAACGAATATACTTTTTTTGTTTTAGTTAATAATAGCACTCGGTTAGGTTATATTGTAGTTAGGGTAGAATATGTTAAGGGTGAAATAAAATTATTAGGTGAATATACAGATAGTAAGACAAATACAACAGAAAAAATACATTTAAAACGAAAAGATAAATAAAAAACATTTGCTAACATTGTGTATAAACAATAGCGACTTTGATGGTAAATTGGAAGATAAAAGTTTTTAATAAAGTGCGTGTTTATCCGAAAGTTAATATTCTTTTAATTCGCTACTGTTCATACACAAGGAACGTTACCCAACATTTGAAAAAAAATCACTTATGAAAAAAATACTCTTACTCATTTTAATAATATCAACTAATGTTTTTGGACAAAAAAAAGTGGGAAACGACATTTTTAAAATGGAATTTTTAAGAACAATGACAAACCTTGACGGAAGTTCAAATGACTATTACACTGACTTGGTTGAAAGATCAATGTTTTCTAAAAAAGACTCTCTAAAATATGGTTTCTTAAATTCAAAAGGAAAAGAAATTATTGAACCAAAATATACTTATGCATCAGATTTTTATAATGGTAAATCAAATATCATAAAAGATTCAATTCCAGGGATTTTGTTTGAAAATGGCAAGGAAATTTTATTCCCTGACTACGATGCCACCTATTGGTATAATGGCAATTTAGGTATTGCCATTAAGGAAAAAAAGTATGGCTTTATTGATAAGAGTGGCAAGATAATTATTGATTTAAAATATGAAGATGCTTTTCCTTTTTATCAAGGCTATGCTTCTGTAAAAGAAAATGGTAAATGGAATTACATTGATAAAAATGGAACAAAAGTTTTTACTGATAGTTTAACTTTTAGCTATAGACCGATAATTGACAAAAAAGCCATCTTTATGATAGATACCATAAAGGTAGAAAAGGACAAATCAATGATAACTGAAAATGGCAGTAGAACTTTTGTTGAGTTTTTGAATAAAACTGGACATATTCAGCTGAAAGAAGGATTAATTAATATAAATGGAGAAATTATTCTAAATCCTATTTACGATGAAGTTTCAGGATATTATAAAAATGGATATATGAGAGTAAGAAATAATGGAAAAACAGGCATAATAGATGAACAGGGAAAAGTCATAATACCGATTGAATATGATGATATTAGTGATTTTAAAGACGGATTGTTTTTTGCGAAAAAATCTAAAAAATATGGTATGATTGATATTAATGAAAATATTATTATACCATTTGAGTATAAAAAAATTCGTTTTTTCAGTGAAGGATTAGCTTTAGCTTTAGTTAATGGAAAAGCTGTATATCTAAACAGAAAAAATGAAACGATAATTGAGCCTGATTATAAATTCAATTTTTTGGGAGATTTTAGCAATGGCTTGGCATCAGTTAGAAAAAATAATAAATACGGTTACATAAACAATAAAAATGAAATAATAATTCCCATAATATATGATAAAGCATTACCATTTAAAGAAAATAAAGCTATTGTAAAACTGTCTCTTATACACATCTCCGAGCCCACGAGACAGGCAGAAATCTCGT
>OLHK01000265.1_pt1 | contig 15687 bp, 19 predicted proteins | sample 1609371 | NCBI WGS metagenome assembly OLHK01 (sample SAMN05416779, study PRJEB24817) | seawater metagenome | isolation source: Sea water | place: Canada:Atlantic | collected 2013-11
CGTCGGCAGCGTCAGATGTGTATAAGAGACAGATTTATAAGTATGACGCAATTTTTGTTGTGGCTCCCTGGAAAGACATCTTTGTAAGTGACAATGAACGTTACGAAAATTTTGAACAAGCGATCGAAATTCATGATCATTTGATTAAAACATACAAACGCTTTGGATACCAACTTATAGATGTACCAATCGGTTCTGTTAAAAAACGAGCTGATTTTATTCTAGAGTTCTTAAATTTGCAGTAATGCATCCTTTAGAAGTTTTAGAGCGTTATTGGCAACACACTTCCTTTAGACCGCTTCAAGAAGAAATTATTACTTCGGTTTTAAACCACGAAGACACCTTTGCGTTATTACCAACAGGTGGAGGTAAATCGGTTTGCTTTCAAATTCCGGCATTGATTCAAGATGGTATTTGCATTGTTGTCTCTCCCTTGATTGCTCTGATGAAAGACCAAGTAAATACCTTAAAAGCTAAAGGTATTAAGGCTATTGCTTTAACTTCAGGCATGTCTTACAGCGAATTAGACATACAATTGGATAATTGTATTTTTGGTAATTACAAATTTTTATACCTATCGCCTGAGCGTTTACAGCAAACATTGGTACAAGAACGTTTGCAGCGTATGCAAGTAAACCTAATTGCTGTAGACGAAGCCCATTGTATTAGTCAATGGGGAAATGATTTTAGACCAGCCTACAAAAATATTGGGCTTTTGCGTCAAATTCATCCACATGTTAATTGTATTGCCTTAACAGCTACCGCAAAACATAATATTGTTGATGATATCGTTGAAAATCTTGATTTTGTCGCTCCAAAAATTTTTAAGGCATCTTTTGAAAGACCAAATATTGTATATGGAGTTATCCATACTGATGATAAACTTTATCAGCTAGAACGTCTCTTAAAAAAACATAAAGGGTCTTCCATTATCTACGTAAGAAATAGAAGAGCAACAACAGATATCCATAATTTCTTAGAGACCAAAGGGTTTTCTTCCACATTTTATCATGGAGGTATTACAAATAAAGAAAAGCAAGAACGGCTTCAACACTGGACTAATAACCAAAAGCAGATTATGGTGGCAACCACAGCTTTTGGAATGGGTATTGACAAAGCCGATGTTAGGTCTGTCATCCATTTTAACCTACCCGAAAGTTTAGAAAGTTACTACCAAGAAGCTGGTAGAGTTGGCAGAAATGGAAAGGAAGCTCACGCTGTTATTTTAAAACAACATATTGATGAAGACCATCTAAAAAGTCAGTTTTTAAATACGCTACCATCCATTGATTTTGTAAAAAAGGTGTTTAACAAATTGTGCAATTATTTTCAAGTGCCTTATGGCGAAGGTGAAAACACCATGCATCAATTCGATTTTAAATCCTTTTGCTCAATTTATAAATTGAATGCCAGTATAACTTATAATGCGCTACAATTGTTAGATCGGAATTCGATAATAGCAATGACCCAGCATTTTAATTTTAGAACCAAGATTCAGTTTTTAACAACAAATGCAGCACTATTTCATTATTTGGAAACCCATTTAGAATTAAACACTCTCGTTAAAGTGCTTTTGAGAACTTATGGTGGCATTTTTGATTATGAAACCAAAGTGAACTTGAATTTAATAATTCAAAAGTCAAACCTTTCCGAAAAAACGGTGATAGCAAAGCTTGAAAGATTAGAAAAGGACGAAATTATAAGTCTTCAAATCGCCAATACCGATTCTGAAATCACGTTTCTAAAACCTCGCGAAGATGATATTACCATTAATCCTATTGTAAAATCCATTAAACAACAGCACAATTTAAAACACAAACAGATTGAAGCTGTTTTAGATTATATTAAAAATGACACCTTATGCAGAAGTCGACAATTACTAAATTATTTTGGTGAGAAGCCAACTAAAAACTGCGGAAAGTGTTCCGTTTGTGTTAGTAAAAATTCAATATTGAAATCATCTAGCAACACAGAGATTAAAAAGCAAATTATTACTATTTTAAAGGAAGAAGCAATAAGTTCAAGAGAACTCTTGCTACAATTGCAATGCACAGAGAAAGAGCTACTTTTAAACCTAAAGGAATTAATCGAAGCCAATACTATAAAAATAACAGACTGCAATACTTACAGACTTATATGACAACAAAACGCAACTTACGTATAGTTTTTATGGGCACGCCAGATTTTGCTGTGTCAACACTCAATGCGCTTTTAGAAAATAACTATGATGTAGTCGGCGTAATAACCGCTCCTGATAGACCTGCTGGCCGTGGCCAAAAGTTAAGAGCTTCTGCCGTGAAAGAATTTGCAATAACGCATAAGTTGAAAGTGTTGCAACCAACAAATTTAAAATCTGAAGAATTTATTGCAGAATTAAAATCACTTAACGCCAATCTCCAGATTGTAGTAGCGTTTAGAATGTTACCTAAAGTAGTTTGGCAAATGCCAGAATTTGGAACTTTTAACCTTCACGCTTCCCTGTTGCCTCAATATAGAGGAGCTGCACCAATTCATTGGGCTATTATTAATGGTGAAACTGAAACAGGTGTAACAACGTTTTTTATTGATGAAAAAATTGACACAGGAGCTGTTATTAAAAGTGAAAACGTTAAAATTGGAAAAAATACTACTGTTGGCGAACTACACGATACGCTCATGGACATTGGTAGTAATCTTGTGATTGAAACCGTTAAACAAATTGAAAACGACAGGGTGAAAACTGAAATACAGCCAAAAACACAAGATTTAAAAACAGCATATAAACTTAATAGGGATAATTGCAAAATAGATTGGAACAAAAATTTAGACACCATATATAATAAGATACGTGGATTAAATCCTTTTCCGACGGCTTGGTGTTATTTAGATAATGGAGAAACCGAGCAATTAACTATTAAAATTTATGATGTAGAAAAATTGGATGAAAAGCATAATTTTGAAAATGGACGTATAATTTCTTCAAAAGATACAATAAGAGTTGCCTGTAAAGGAGGCTTCATTATTATAAAGAAATTACAACTTCCGGGAAAACGAAAAATGGATGTAAAGTCTCTTTTAAACGGTTTTGATTTTTCTGAATCTGCCAAACTGCTGTAAACCCTTATGACTATTGGTATTATAAAAAACCCGACGAAATGCATACGTTTATTAACAAATGCCTAAAGTTATCAACAAATAACCGTATTTCCCTTGCTATTACTTGCGTAGCTTAATATTACTGATAAATTTGTGTAAGGTTTTTAACAACTTAAAATTTGAAAACTGAATTTTTAACAATTTAAAATTAAAATTTATGAACAAAACAGATTTAATCAATGGCATGGCAGAAAATGCTGGTATTACTAAAGCAGCTGCAAAAAAAGCATTAGATTCTATGTTAGTTGACATCGAAGGAGCTTTACAAAAAGGTAACAGAGTATCTTTAGTTGGTTTTGGTTCTTGGTCAGTATCTAGAAGAGCTGCAAGAGACGGAAGAAACCCACAGACTGGTAAGACTATCAAAATAAAAGCTAAAAACGTAGTGAAATTTAAGGCAGGTTCTGACTTAAGTAGCGCTGTAAACTAAAACATTTTTAGTTTAAATTATAGAAACCTGCTCAATGAGCAGGTTTTTTTTATGTTGATTTCTGTTGGATTTAGTTGCTTTATTCCTAAAAATATAATAGATTTAGTTCACGTATCAATTAATAACCAATGACAAAACCCGAAAAAGGCAACTTATTAATTGCAGAACCATCCATAATCGGTGATTTATCATTTAATCGTGCCGTGATTCTGTTAGCAGATCATAATGCTTTGGGTTCCGTTGGTTTTATTTTAAACAAGCCGTTAAACTACAACCTTAAAGACCTGATAGAAGGCACGGAATCTGAATTTACAGTATATAATGGAGGCCCTGTGGAACAGGATAACCTTTACTTTATCCATAAATCGCCTGAGCTTATACCAAATAGTGTAGAAATTTCTAATGGTATTTTTTGGGGAGGTGATTTTGGCGTTGTGATTAACCTAATAAATGATAACCAAATTTCACAAAATGACATAAGGTTTTTTTTGGGTTATTCTGGATGGGACGAACAGCAATTGGATAACGAATTACAATCTAATGCTTGGCTTGTATCAGAGAATATTTACAACAACGATATTATTTCAAAATCGTGCAATTCGTTTTGGCGAGAAAAAATGGTAGAGCTTGGTGGTGATTATAGCATTTGGTCTAATGCACCCGAAAATCCTAGTTATAATTGAGCTAATCTCAGTTTGGCATTTAGCTTTCCAACAACAGTCTTTGCAAACTCGCAACCATAATTCTTTTTTCGATATTTGGTAATAGGTATAATTCCCTTAACAACATTAGTAATAAATAACTCATCTGCTTTTTGAAGTTCAAACGGACTAATTGATGCTTCTTCCACATACAAATTAACATCCTTTGCTAATACTTCTAAAACCTGTTTTCGCATCACACCTTTTAAGCAGCCATCTTCTAGAGGTGGAGTCTTTATTTTATCATCCTTAACCAAAAAAAGATTACCGTTTAATGCTTCAATAACACTTTTGTTAGTATTTAAAACCAAGCAATTATCAAAATCATTTTCCTTAGCATAGATACTTCCCATTACCTGTAAGGCTTTATTGTTTGATTTTAAGCCAGATAATAAACCTGGTGCCATAAAATAATCCTTGTATAAATCTACAATACAACTTCCATCTTCATCTATACTATAAAAAGGATTAAGATGTAATTCTGCATTAATATTAAAATGTACTATGGCAGCACCTGAAGGTAAATATTTGCCGCCTTCTCCTCTATCAACATTTAAACGCACACGTGCAGAAGTCTTTAACAAATCATTAGCTTCTACTGTTTTTAAAATTTCTTCTTCGAGGAATTCCATAGTAAACTCCATAGGAATATCCATACGCATAATTCGCATAGATGCCATTAATCTAAAATAATGATCTTCCCAGAAAAAAATTTTTCCATTAACGACTTTTAAAGTTTCAAAAAGTCCGTCTCCGTATTTGTAACCCCTATTTTCAAAAGACAGCTTGGACTCATCTTTTGGTGTAATATTTCCGTTAAAATTTAGCATAAAAAAGTCTCGATTTATTGTTGAGTTAAATCGAGACAAAGATATAATAGTTGTGTTAGTAATACTACCAAACTGGCTCAATTATCTTGAGCCCAAAACTTGTTTTAAGCTAGAAATTTGATTATCCCAAAGCATCTTGGCTTCATCAACTTCATCATCCTCTGCGAAATCGGTAACCATTAATGACACATCTTTTGTAATTTCATCAACTTGAATTCTAATTTCAAAAAAATTAGAAGAACCTTCTTCGTCGTCTGCTAACCATCTAAACTTAACTCGTTCTCCACTTTTTTTACTGAGCAATTTAGCCTGTTCTTCAGAGCCATCCCAAATAAACGTAAAACGCTCACCACGGGAATTTACATTGTCCGCAAACCACTCTGATAAGCCTGAAGGTGTTGATATATATTGGTATATAAGTGACGGAGATGCTTGTATAACAAACTCCATTTCAAATTTTTCTTTATCGTCCATAAATGATTGGTTTATCCGCTCAAGATATACAATTATAGTTTAGTTTAAAACTTTAGATTAATATTTATTTTTTTAGAAAGTAATGTTTGCTTCCGTTGAATTTGTTTATATATTTGCAGCCGAAATTATGGCGAGGTAGCTCAGTTGGTTAGAGCGTCGGATTCATAACCCGGAGGTCACGAGTTCAAATCTCGTTCTCGCTACAAAACGTAAACACCAGAAATAAAGCGGTTTAGATTTTTTCTAAACCGTTTTTTTATGTTTTCAATTAAACATTTTCTTACTTTTGCATACGAAAGTGAATACGATAGTGCATTCGATTTGTCTGAACAAAAATTTTTTTCCAAACCTAAAATCTATACCGTCAAAGGGAATTTGAACAAGCGTTGGTATGTCTATTTCTCATTTAGGCATCCTGAAACTGGAAAATTAAAACGACTCACACCTTTCTATGGCAATACAAACCAATAAAAACCAAGGAGGAACGTTTGGAGGTTTTAACCATTTACAGAAAAACGCTACTGAAACTTCAAAAGCTGGGTTACAATCCTTTAAAGATAACGCTGCTCTTTATGAGAAACTGAACAAAAAGAAAAAAAACCGAAAACTGAAAACATACCTTCAGAAAAGCTTCAGAAGAAATCAAAAGCAGAAAATGAAGAAAGACATACAGAGGATCAATTATTCCATTACTAAAGCTTTTCAATTTGGTATAAAACTAAAAGAAAAGTAGTTGTTGAAAGCACCTTAAAAGATTACAAAAACAAGGTCAGTTCATATATCTCGACAATTGTTTTTGACCTTAAGACAAAATCATAAATTTAAATATTTTATCTAGTTTTTACTTAATTGCGATACAGTTATGTTGTAATGAGATACAACACAATCTTTCTATTTATTATTTTTGGTTTTAATTTCAATTAATATGAAAGATCTAAATGATAGCGAACCAAACGCTAAACACGAATTAAATTTCCTCGAACAGTATGTAAACAAAGGGTATTCAGAAAACTTTAGAGTAGAAGATAATAAATTAAAATCTTCAAATGCAAAGTTTGAATTTTTACCCAAACAGGTAAAAATAGTAGCAGAGCATCGATATGAAGGAATGAGTAATCCTTCTGACCAATCTATTTTATATGTTATAGAAGCTGGGAAAAACTGTAAAGGGACTATAATCAATTCTTATGGCCCAACTTCCAATTTAGAAGTACACGAATTTATTGAATCTATACCAGATGAAAATAAAGGGCACGATAAAAGTATTTTGAATCTTGATAATGATGCCTAATTTATTCTTTCTTAAATTCTAGTTATTACTGAAATATGTATTATAGAAAAAAACACGGAAAGGGTTTTACCATTAAAGATAAAAACGGAAAAACGGTTAAGGACAAAAATGTGCGCGATTGGATAAATTCACTAGTTATCCCACCTGCTTGGACAGAAGTAGAAATTAGCGAAAATAGAAAATCAGATTTGTTGGTAACGGGAAGAGATGATAAAGACAGAAAACAGTACATCTACCATCCAAATTATATTAAAAAGCAGAATACTAAAAAATTTGACCGAATTATTGATTTTGCTGACCATTTAGAGCATATGCGTCGAGTTACGGGACAACATTTAAGAAAAAGAAAATTAGACCGAAATAAGGTAATGGCAACAATTGTGCGATTATTGGAATCCGCTTTCTTTAGACCTGGTAGCGCTAATTATGCGAAAGAAAATTCTACCTACGGACTAACCACTTTACGTCATAAACATTTAACAATTGATGGTAATGAAATAATTTTCAGGTACAATGGTAAATCTAACCAAGAACAGGAAAAACATATTGTCGATAAAAAATTGGCAAAAATTGTAAAGAAAATCGATGATATTCCTGGCTATGAAGTTTTCAAATACCTTGATGAAGATGATAATATAATTGATGTAAAGAGCGATGATTTAAATGCTTACATAAGGGATATTATGGGTGAGGATTTTACAGCCAAAGATTTTAGAACTTGGGCAGGGACAATGATTGCTGCTATGGCTCTAGATGAAATTGGTGTTGTTAGCGAAGAAGACCAAAAGACCTTGAATAAAAACATAAAGCAGGCTGTTGTACAAGTTTCGGAAAAATTAGGAAACACACCTTCTGTTGCCAGAAGCTCATACATTGACCCAAGGATTATAGATGAATATGTTGAAGGTAGAACCATTAAATATTTTGAAAAGGAAATAAATAAACTTTTAAAGAATAGTGAAAGCCTGTCCAAAGAGGAAGTTGGGGTATTATGTATGTTGCGACATAGGTTGAGAGATGAATAAAAATTTTCTTAAAGATTGTTGACTATTTTCTCTTACTTCTCAAAAAACAATTAGAAATAACTAGAATAAACTGAAATAAACCAATCTTAATAACTTTCAACAAGGATTAACATATAATGTAGGGTTCTAATGCATTGTAATTTTGTTGTCTCATATAGAATTATTTTTTTAGATAACTTTTTATAATTCTTATGAGTTCATTATGCTAATTTTTAATACCCATTTCCTTTTTGAAACAAAAAAAAATTGCGATTGCGGCAATTTTCACAGTTTATATGAAATAATTTTAAATTATTAATAATTCTGAATTTTCATTAAAAAAAGAACATCAAAAAAATTTAAAAATATGGAACTTTCTTTACTTTATTTAAACTGTACATTGAAGCAATCGCCTAAAACTTCAAACACACACGCATTCATTGAACAGTCTGTAGAAATCTTTAAGGAACTTAATGTTAAAACTGAGATAGTACGTTTAGTTGATCATGACATTAAATATGGAAATTCTTCTGATGAAGAAAACGGAGATGAATGGCCTGAAATATTAAAGAAAATAAAAAAAGCAGATATGCTAATTATTGCCACTCCTATTTGGAGAGGCGACCGCAGCTCAATAGCAAAGTTAGTTGCCGAACGTATGGATGGCATTATGGAAGAAGGTAATGACGAGAATGGACAATATCCCACTTATAATAAAGTGGCCGGAATTTTGGTTGATGGGAATGAGGATGGCGCTAAAAAAGCAATTTCTAGTATCGCATTTGATCTTTCTGAGCACGGATTTTCTCTTCCGGTAAATGCATTCTCATATTATGTGGGAAAAGCTGGTCCAGGTCCTAGTTATATCGAAGCAAATGGCGATAAGCATAAGTTCACAAATAATATGTTGCTCTTAATGGCTCATAACATGGTGCATCTTGCCACATTACTAAAAGAGAATAAATATACTACTGATGTAAAAAAACTTGAAGAACGAGCAGAGAAAATGAGCAACTAAGGTTATTAATCCAAAAATAGGAAAGCATTATTTTATCACGGAAAAGAAAATGTCCGCATCTCCAATGTACCAGATCCAAAAACTATTTGAAACTACCGGAAACTTAGTAGTGCTAAACAAACGAAATAATGAAAGTATGGATAAGTGGTTTTTAAAGAATGTACAACGTTAACACAAATATATGGAGTTTATCAATTTTATAGTTTGTGGTATTGCAGCTGTTTTAGCAATGACACTCTTTAGCATAATATGGGGGAAAATAACAAACAACTTATTTAGTGAACCTCAATTACTTGCCAAAATTATTAAAAACGCATACAAGGAAAAAGTTTCTTTTAGCACTGCCCTATTGTTGGGTTGGATTATTCATTTTATGATAGGATTTACTTTTTTGGGTTTGTATGAACTTTTATGGTCGGTGCTTAGTTGGGAAAAAGCACTCTTACTGAGCATTCCGCTTGGTTTATTTTCAGGGATTTTAGGTAGTATAGGATGGAAGATACTTTTTAAGCTTGTAGATTATACCGCCAAGTTTAACCACCTTCATTATTATATTCATTTAATTTTTGCTCACGTTGTGTTTAGTGTCATTGCAGTTTTAGTATATCTCAACTTAGAAACACTTGGCTAATGTAATATAGTAGCTCAATACGGTTAAGATACTCTTAATCGCAATAGTTCGAATTTATGTTTTTTCTGAAATTGAAAATATTATATAAAACGTTTAAGATCACTACGCTAGTCTATTACAATGGATATTTAAATGATCTGTAAAATGAAACAAGCGTACATAAATGACAAAGTAATTCTAATAGAATTAAATAATTAATCAAGATTTGGAACAGCCAATCTCAAACTTTTAGGTTTTATTTTAGCAGAAAGCTTATCATACTCTCCAATAAACTCACCATCTACCTGCAATGCAATAGGTTTTTTACATGTAACCAAAACAGATTTAGTTCTGTAAGATTCTACAGACGTCTTTTGGATGTATGGAGTTTGAATAATGGATTTTAGAACTTCAATTAATTTTAATTTTTTAAAAACTATAACCTCAAAAGTCCCATCATCAATTTTGCCATTGGGATTAACAATCGCTCCTGTTCCATATTTTTTAGCATTTGCAAAAGCTAAAAGCACAGCTTTTTTTTCAATTACTTTATCGTTTAAGGAAATTTTGAATTTATAAGGATAATTTGATTGGAACAATGTTGGGATAGCTTGCTTAAAGTAGCCCAACATTCCGCTAGATTTTGAATTTTCATAGTTATAAATCAATTCAGCGTTAATTCCTACATCGGCAATATGGATACATATATTATCATTTACCGTTATAGTATCGCTTGAAATAACGTTATTATCTATTGCAATGCTAAGTTGTTCATTTATACTTTTAGGAATATTTAAAGATGTAGCCAGACCGTTTGCAGAGCCACAAGGTAGAATTCCTAAAATTGTTTTAGTACCTATGAGTTTTGAAGCCACCAAATTAATAGTGCCATCACCACCTGCAACAATAACCCTTTTATAATCTGCCAATTGCAATAATTCTTCAATCTTAGCATGGTCATTTTCACCAGTAGTTTTAAATACTTTAAGATTAAATTCAAACTTTCGGGCCCATTGTTCGGTTTTATGTAAAACGCTTTCAACGTTTATAGAACCAGCAGTTGGATTGATAACTAAAAGCAAATTTTTTCTCACTATAAATATTTATATTTAAACCTCTAAATTTATAATTTTTTTAGCAGTAAGTAGTATGAAAGTAGATATAAGTATCTATAGAGGATATGTAAACGATAAAGAATTAATACTTTCTGGACATGTTTTTAAATCTTGGGCTCCAAGTCAGTATAGTATTCAGAAAAGATCCTATAAGCACGCTTTTTCTATATTAAAAATGTTTACTATAAAACCGATGGCTAATAAAAAAGTAACCTTAAACTTTAAAGGTGCTGTTGTTTTTACAAAAACCCTGAAAGATGGTTACTTTAATTTTAGGATACCTTTCAATAAAACTTTAAAAAACGGTTGGCATACTTGTACTGTATCTTGTGATTACAATGAATTTAATATAATTGCAACTGGTGAGATTTTAAAACCCTATACTGGGAGATATGGTATAATCTCTGACATAGATGATACCTTTTTAATATCCCATAGCTCTAACATCTTCAAGAAATTATATGTTATGTTAACCCAGAACATAGATAAGCGCAGCATTTTTACTGATGTACCAGAACATTATAAAGCACTAAGTAAGGCAGGACAACAAGATAAAAGATTTTCTAATTCCTTTTTTTATGTTTCAAGTAGCGAATGGAATCTATATTCTTTTATAGTTGCTGTTGCAAAGAAATATGAATTGCCCAAAGCAGTGATTAAATTAAAAAAAATTAAAACTGGACTAGGTGATTTTTTTCTTACTGGAAGTGGGAGTCACGACCATAAATTTGAAAAAATAAAAGAAATAATATCTTTCTACCCAGAACTAAAATACGTGTTGTTAGGTGATGACTCTCAAAGAGACCCATTTCTATATGAAAGAATTTGTAAAGTTTTTCCAAAAAATATAGAGGTGGTTTATATACGGCAAACCTATAAAAAACAAAAAAATGAAGTTCTAACTGTTTTAGGTAATATTGAAACTTTAAATGTAAAGTATTTATATTTTAAAAACAGTAATGCTGCCATAGCTCATTCAAAAGAAATTGGAATTATCAAGTAGTGATCTATCAAACTATCAATGAACCCAACTTTCTCCTCCTCTACTGCAATCTTCTCTTACCAATTCCTAAAATAGGCTAACGATAAAAGTCCGTTCTGCCAAGACTTAAAAGTTGTATTCCTACGCAATGAAAACCACTTTTTTTCTACGATACCATTCAAATTTATTGAGTTAATTTCTTACAATTTAATCTTTTAATTTTAAAACAGTTTTAATCTATAAAGGATATAAACAGTTGTTTAATAGTTAAATGACATTAAACAAATCTTGAGAAGAAATCAATTTTCTATCTTCTCTTCACCTAAATTCTCGATGAATTTCTTTCTTATTTTTAAAACTATAACAATAATTCAAAAACCAAAAACAATGAAAAAATTAGAAGATTTATTTGAGCACCAATTAAAAGATTTATACAGTGCGGAAGACCAACTGACCAAAGCCTTACCAAAAATGGTAGAAAACGCAAAAGACTCAAAGTTAAAAAAAGCTTTTGAAGATCATTTAGAAGAAACAAAGGGACATAAACAACGACTTGAAGATATTTGCAGTGAATTAGATATTGATCCTTCTGGTGAAACTTGCAAGGCAATGGAAGGCCTTATTAAAGAAGCTGAGAGCTTTTTAGATGAGGATACTTCTGATGATGTAAAAAATGCTGGAATGATTGCAGAGGCTCAAAGAGTAGAGCATTATGAAATTTCTGCTTATGGGACTGCTGTTCGTTTTGCAAAAGAATTGGGGCACAACAATATTGCTGACAAATTGCAACAGACACTAGATGAAGAATATAGCGCAGATCAAAAACTAGATAATCTCGCTGAAGGCAGATTGAACGAAAAGGCTAAAGCCTAACAGAAGTTTATATCCACTAACGTAAATGCGTAGTGGATATTCTTTTATTGTAAAACACAAATATTTAAAAATAATTTTTATGAAAGCATTATGTTACCATGGCAAAGAAGATGTACGTATTGATAACGTACCAGATCCACAAATCGAGGATCCTCAAGATATTATAATTAAGGTTACATCCACAGCCATCTGTGGATCTGATCTACATATATATGGAGATTTAATCCCAACTATGAAAGATGGAGATGTTTTAGGACATGAGTTTATGGGAGAGGTCGTAGAAGTTGGAAAAGATGTTAAAAAGTTTAGTAAGGGAGACCGTGTAGTAGTCCCTTTTACTATAGCTTGCGGAAATTGCGAATATTGCGACATAGACAAATACTCCTTATGTGACAATTCTAATCCCAACGAAGAACTTTGTAGAGAAAATTTAGGTCATCCCATTTCGGGTATTTATGGGTATTCCCATATGTTGGGTGGATTTTCTGGAGGACAAGCAGAATACGTAAGGGTTCCCTACGCAGATGTTGGGCCAGTTAAAGTACCAGATTCTTTAACGGACGATCAGTCTCTTTTCTTATCGGACATATTTCCAACAGGATATATGGGTGCTGAAAATGCAGATATAAAAGAGGGAGACACTGTTGCCATTTGGGGATGTGGTCCTGTGGGACAGTTTGCTATTCAAAGTGCATGGATGCTAGGAGCTAAAAGAGTAATCGCTATTGATATTGTTAAGGAACGGTTAGATTTGGCCGAAAAAAGCAGTAAAGCAGAAGTCATAAGAACAGTTGATGCGGATGAAGTTTACGAAAAATTGATGGAGATGACTAATGGTCGTGGTCCAGATTGCTGTATAGATGCCGTTGGCGCAGAAGCACATGGTACTGAAGGTTTTAACAAAAATCTTGAAAACTCGCAGCCTAATGCTCTGGCTCAAATTTTTAAAAGCTGTAAAAAAGGCGGAAATGTCTCCATTCCAGGTGTGTATGTCGGTAAAGTAAACGACTTGCCAATGGGTGTTGCAATGAACAAAGCTCTTAATCTAAAGATGGGACAAACACATATGCAACATTATTTAGAACCACTACTAAAAAAAGTAGAAGAAGGTAAAATAGATCCTTCATTTATAATTACCCATCGTATGAAGTTGAGCGAAGCTCCGGAGGCTTACAAAAAATTTAGAAATAAAGAAGATGGCTGTATTAAAGTAGTACTTACACCATAAAATTAACTAAAAACAATTCAGCCGATTAAAAAGATTATAAATAAAATATACAGGAACATGGAAAATGAAAAAACAGTTTTAATCACTGGAGCAACTAGCGGTATAGGAAAAGCCCTAGCCCATCAGTTTGCAGCAAATTCCTATAACTTAATAATAGTAGGACGACATAGTGATACTTTATTAAAAACAAAAGAAGAACTTACCTCTCAATATTCCATTAAAATTTGGAATATAGAAAAAGATTTAGCACAAGATAATGCCGGCCAAGAACTCTATGACGAAGTAAAGCAAAGTGGCCATACCGTAAATGTACTGGTAAATGATGCAGGTGTAGGTGAAAGAGGTAAGTTTGTAGATATTCCTTTCACTAAATATTCTGAAATTATACATTTAAATATATTATCCCTTACGCATTTAACAAGCCTGTTTTTAAATGATATGGTAAATAGAAATGAAGGAAAAATTTTGCAATTGGGTTCAATTGCAGGATTTCAACCTGGTCCATTACTGGCAGTTTATCATGCATCAAAAGCTTATGTGGTATCGCTTTCTGAGGCTCTTGCCACAGAGCTTAATGATATGAATAGCGATGTTACTGTAACATGTCTATGTCCAGGACCTACAGATACCAATTTCTTTTCAAAAGCGAATATGGAAAATACGCGTGTGGTAAAACAAAAAGATAAGCTTATGAAAGAGCCCAAAGAAGTTGCTGAAGGTGCCTACAAAGCACTCATGGATGGTGAGCGTTTATACATTCCCGGAGCCACTAATAAGATAATGACTTTTATTAGACGAGCAATTCCTAAAAGTATGCAAGCCAATATTCAAAAACAGTTTTATGAACAAGTCGAAGAATAATAGACCGATAAACTAAATTACCCATAGATTATAATTACATGTATAAGTCAGATAAGTATAGTAAAACAGACAAACAATATATCTTCAATTTTATAAATGAAAACCCTTTTGCTACATTCATTTTGCAGGGAGAGTCTCTTTTGGCTACACATATACCTGTTATAACTAAAGGAGATGCCTCCTCTTTTACACTTGAGGCACATATTGCCAATATTAATCCTCAAGTTAATTATTTAAAAGAGGATAAAGAAGTTCTATTCATTTTTAAAAGTGCGGACCACTATATTTCCTCTTCTTGGTACAACTATAAAGATATTAGTACTTGGGATTATAGTGCGGTACACATTAATGCTAAACTTCATTTACAAACAAAGTCACAATTAAAATCATCCTTAGAAAAACTTGTTTACCGGTTTGAAAAAGACGTACAAAATCCTGAATTTTACAAAGATCTGCCATCAAAACTAATTCAACAGCATCTACCTAAAATAACCGGTTTTACAGCTACTCCTGTAGAAATTAATGCTATCGCTAAATTACACCAAGGCTTTGATGAGAAAAACATTAACTCCGTTATTTCTCACCTTAAAAACCAAAAATGTCCGATGGCAGCTAAACTTTCAGAGGAAATTAGTCAAGAAAATAAAGACAAAATTTTTTAAATTAAGAAAAGAAAGTATTAAACTTAGTAAAAATTGAGTCTCATGGACACATTAAATTACATAGAGTTTATTACAACTATGATATTAGCAATGATAGCTGGAGTTGGCATAGGTATAGAACGCCAAATGAAAAATAAGCATGCTGGTTTAAAAACCAATGCGCTGGTTGCGGTAGGAGCAGCAATATTTGTGACCATGTCACACCAATTCAGTAATTTAGATTATGTTGACGAAAGTCGTATAATGAGTCAGATCATAGTTGGAGTCGGTTTTTTAGGTGCTGGCGTAATTTTAAAAAATAATGGAAAAATTACTGGCCTTGCCACTGCGGCATCAATATGGTGTAGTGCAGGATTAGGTTGCTTAGCAGCAATGCAAATGTACTTTGAGTTAATTGTATCTACTGTTTTAATAGTTTGTATTAATTTAATTTTTGGGGCACTCAATAATTACATCTATAACTGTCTCTTATA
>OLHK01000275.1_pt1 | contig 15288 bp, 12 predicted proteins | sample 1609371 | NCBI WGS metagenome assembly OLHK01 (sample SAMN05416779, study PRJEB24817) | seawater metagenome | isolation source: Sea water | place: Canada:Atlantic | collected 2013-11
GATCTACACCTCTCTATTCGTCGGCAGCGTCAGATGTGTATAAGAGACAGAAGGAATACTGCCAGTTGATGATGCCGAACCAGCGCGACTGGAAAGCTTCAGCTCCCATGACGACACGACACCGGTGGCCAAACCGTCGCCAAAGGGGAATTCCAAGCCGCCCGGGAAATCCCTGAAGATATCCCCGTTCAAGCGGGATGATCAGTCCGCCGGCAGCACCAATGGCGCCAAGAGCAAACAGGCGTCGTTGCTGGAAGATATTGAAAGCACCATTCCGCCCATAACCCTGCTGGACCCACCGGAGGAGCATAAGGAAAAGGGCTATTCCGAGGAATCGCTTCAACATATGTCGCGTCTTCTGGAAGAAAAACTGGCGGATTTTGGCGTTACCGTCGAAGTGGTTGAGGTTAATCCCGGGCCGGTTATTACCCGGTTTGAGATTAAACCCGCGCCAGGCGTCAAGGTCAGCAAGATTTCCAACCTGGCGAAGGATCTTGCCCGTTCCCTGGCGGTCCTCAGTGTTCGCGTGGTTGAGGTGATTCCGGGCAAGTCCGTGGTGGGTATCGAGATACCGAACGAAGAGCGGGAAATGGTCCGGCTCAGTGAGGTGTTGAACGCCCGGGTGTTCCAGGACTCATCGTCTGCCTTGACCCTGGCGTTGGGTAACGACATCGGCGGTAACCCGATGGTGGCCAATCTGGCGAAGATGCCGCACCTGCTGGTGGCCGGCACAACCGGTTCCGGCAAGTCGGTGGGCGTCAACGCCATGATACTGAGCATGCTGTTGAAAGCCACTCCCGAAGAAGTTCGTTTCATCATGGTCGACCCCAAGATGCTCGAATTGAGCATCTACGACGGCATTCCGCATCTGCTGGCTCCGGTGGTCACCGATATGAAAGACGCCGCTAATGCGCTGCGCTGGTGTGTGGCGGAGATGGAACGCAGATACCGGCTGCTGGCAAGCCTGGGTGTGCGTAACCTGGCGGGCTACAACCGTAAGGTTAAGGATGCAGCCGCAGCAGGTGAACCACTGCTCGATCCAACTTGGAAACCGGATGAGTATCTGGCGGACGACGAGCAGGAACGCCCGGAACTGGAAACCCTGCCGTTCATCGTGGTGGTCATCGACGAATTTGCTGACATGATGATGATCGTCGGCAAAAAGGTCGAGGAATTGATTGCCCGGATTGCTCAGAAGGCCCGTGCTGCAGGCATCCACCTGATCCTCGCGACGCAACGGCCGTCAGTGGACGTCATCACTGGTCTGATCAAGGCTAATATCCCCACGCGCATGTCATTCCAGGTATCGTCCAAGATCGATTCCCGCACGGTACTGGACCAGGGTGGGGCGGAACAGTTGTTGGGGCATGGTGACATGCTCTACCTGCCCCCGGGCTCTGGACTGCCGGTACGGGTGCATGGTGCCTTCGTAGACGATGACGAAGTCCACCGGGTTGTCAGTGCCTGGAAAGCTCGTGGGGAGCCCGTTTATGTGGACGATGTACTGAATGGGGCAGAAGGCGAGAACCTGCCTGGCGTGCCTAACCTGAGCGAAGGCGGGGGCGACAGCGAGGGAGATGCGCTGTTCGATGAGGCGGTTGCCTTCGTTACCGAAGGTAGGCGGGTGTCAATTTCATCCGTACAGCGTAAATTCAAGATCGGCTATAACCGGGCCGCCAACCTGGTCGACGCCATGGAAGCATCCGGTGTGGTCAGCGCAGCCGGGCACAATGGCGCCCGGGAAGTTCTGGCACCACCGCCACCGAGAGATTAGGAGTAGCGATTCATGAGAGTTTCAGCAAAAGCCGTTTGGTTGATCACAGCGTTTTCCGCCCTGATATCGGTGATCACGCCAGCCATGGCGGACGATGCCAGTGCAAAGGCCGCAGCGGATCTGTCTTCGTTGCTCAAGAATTACGAATCCTTCCAGTCCGACTTTATTCAGATTGTGGTTAATGAAAATGGCAATCGCGTTCAGGAGAGCCGGGGTTCCCTGAAGGCCAAACGTCCTGGGTTGTTCTACTGGGAAACTCGTGAACCCCATTCCCAGTTTGTAGTCAGCAACGGCGAAACGGTGGAGGTCTACGATCCGGACCTCGAACAGGTCACCATCCACAACCTGGACGAGCGTGTTCAGACAACACCGGCCCTTCTGCTCAGTGGTGAGGTTGATAACCTCAATGAGACCTACCGCGTGTCCTCCCGCTCACCCGGAGAGAGCACCCGAGAGTTCACACTGGAACCGAGAAGCGAGGATTCCCTGTTCGTGTCCCTGAGACTGACCTTCCATAACGGTGAACTTCAGGAAATGCGCATGCAGGATTCGCTGGCGCAGCTGAGCGTTCTCAGTTTTGAGGACATTCGCCTGAACGCTCCGGTGGAGGACAATGCGTTTACCCTGAATTACCCTGACAGCGTGGATGTGATCCGGGACGGGGCCTGATGCAGGATAGCCTGTTCGCGGAACAGCAGGGTTTCCGCCCGCTGGCTGCGCGAATGCGCCCGGCGAGCCTGGATGAATACGTCGGCCAGGCGCACCTGGTGGGCGAGGGCAAACCGCTCCGCCGGGCTGTTGAGCAGGGACAGCTCCATTCCATGATCCTGTGGGGGCCTCCGGGTGTTGGTAAGACCACCTTTGCACGCCTGCTCGCCAACCTCAGTGATCTGAGCTTTGAGACAGTCTCGGCCGTTCTCAGTGGCGTAAAGGATATTCGCCTCATCGTGGAGCGGGCGAAAAACCGCAAGCGCAGCGAAGGGCGCGACACCCTGCTGTTTGTCGATGAAGTTCACCGTTTCAATAAAAGCCAGCAGGATGCGTTTCTTCCTCACATTGAAGACGGTACTTTCATCTTTGTCGGTGCCACCACCGAGAACCCTTCCTTTGAACTGAACAGTGCGTTGCTCTCCCGTACCCGCGTCTACGTGCTGAAGAACCTTGAAGAAACCGACATTCTGGAACTGCTTGGGCGGTCACTGTCTTCACCAGAGGGGCTGGCAGGGCGATTCACCGTGGAAAAGAGCGTCCTGGAGCTGATGGCAACCGCATCGGGCGGCGATGGCAGGCGTGCGCTGAATATTCTGGAAGTGGCAACGGATCTTGCCGAGCCCGATGAAGACGATGCCGCCAGAATTACGTCTGATCATCTGGAACAGGTGCTGCAAACCAGTCTTAGGCGTTTCGATAAAGGTGGCGATGTTTTCTATGACCAGATATCGGCTCTGCACAAGTCGGTACGGGGTTCCGACCCCGATGGCTCCCTGTACTGGCTATGTCGTATGCTGGATGGCGGTTGCGACCCGTTGTACGTAGCCAGACGCCTGGCGCGGATTGCCAGCGAGGACATTGGCAATGCCGACCCCAGGGCGCTGCAGATTGCCATGGACGCCTGGGAGGCCCAGGAGCGATTGGGTTCCCCCGAGGGTGAGCTGGCGCTTGCCCAGGCAGTTACCTATCTTGCTCTTTCGCCCAAGAGCAACGCGGCCTATTCCGCCTTCAACCAGTGTATGGCCGACATCCGCAATGATCCTGACTACGAGGTGCCCGTTCACCTGCGTAATGCTCCCACCAAACTGTTGAAGTCCATGGGACATGGTGATGAATACCGCTATGCTCATGACGAGCCGGAAGCGTTCGCCGCCGGGGAATCCTATCTCCCTGAGGCCATTCATCAGCGCCGTTACTATGAGCCCGTCCATCGTGGCCTGGAAATCAAACTCGCCGAAAAACGCGACCGGCTCGATAATTGGAACCGCAACAGCGACCGCAAACGCTACCCGCAACGCTGAAATCTGCCACACGCTCCCGCCCGCTGTGGTCATAGCTCGCCGCGCAGGTATAATGCCCAGTTAATCGTGAACAACAGAAACAGGATAATCATGCTCGATCCCAAACGTGTCCGCACCCAGACTGAAGAGATCGCCCGTCGCCTTGCCATCAAGGGGTACGCCTTTGACAAAGCCACTTTCGATCAGCTTGAGGAGCGCCGTCGCGCGATCCAGGTGAAAACGGAAACTTTGCAGGGGGAGCAGAACCGCCGGTCAAAATCCATTGGCAAAGCCAAGGCGGCCGGTGAAGACATCCAACCGTTACTGGACGAAGTGGAAGACCTGAAGAAACAGAAGTCGGAAGCGGAAGACGGGCTGCGGGTACTACAGGAGGAACTGAACGACTTCCTCGCCGGCATACCGAACCTGCCTGACGATACCGTGCCAGCCGGAGACAGCGAAGACGACAACGTTGAGGTTCGTCGCTGGGGCACCCCCAAGCGTTTCGATTTTGAACCAAAGGACCACGTTGCATTGGGAGAAGCGCTGGGTGGCCTGGATTTCGAGACCGCCACTCGGTTGGCCCATTCCCGTTTCGCGGTAATGCGCGGCCCGGTTGCGCGCCTGCACCGGGCGCTTGCCCAGTTCATGATCAACCTTCACACGGACGAGCATGCGTATACGGAAGCCTACGTGCCGTACCTGGTAAACGCAGACACGCTCTTTGGTACAGGCCAGCTTCCCAAGTTCGAGGAAGACCTTTTTCGCATGGACGGGGAGAAGCCGTTGTACCTGATTCCGACGGCGGAGGTTCCGGCTACCAACCTGGTTAGCAATACCATTCTTGATCCGTCCGAACTGCCCCTGAAACTGGTCTGCCACACCCCCTGTTTCCGTAGCGAAGCCGGCTCTTACGGCCGTGATACCCGCGGGATGATCCGCCAGCACCAGTTTGACAAGGTGGAGCTGGTGCAGGTCGTTCGCCCGGAGGACTCCGAAGCGGCGCTCGAGGCGCTGACCGGGCACGCCGAAAAGGTACTGCAGCTCCTCGAACTACCGTACCGGTTGGTTGACCTCTGTGGCGGCGACATGGGGTTTGCGGCCGCCCGTACCTATGACATCGAAGTCTGGTTACCGGGCCAGGACAAATATCGCGAAATATCTTCCTGTTCCAACGCCAGGGATTTTCAGGCACGGCGCATGCATGCACGCTGGCGTAACCCGGAAACCAATAAGCCGGAACCCGTTCATACGCTGAACGGCTCCGGACTTGCCGTTGGCCGCGCACTGATTGCGGTGATGGAGAATTATCAACAGGAAGACGGCAGCATCCTGGTTCCCGAGGTCCTTAAACCGTATATGGGAGGCGTAGACAGAATACAATGAGTGACAGACTCGACGATGCACCATGGAAGGGCGTTGGTGCAAAGCCTGCACCAGTTCGGTACCACAAGAACCCGGTAACGGAAAACCCGAATAGCTCCGAAGGAGAGGTCGCACTGGTTGGTGCCGGCCCTGGTGATCCGGAGTTACTGACGTTGAAGGCGTGGCGCCTCATCCAGTCAGCAGAAGTGGTTTTGTACGACCGCCTGGTGTCGCCGGAAATCCTGTCACTTATTCCCGAATCCGCCGAACGTATTCATGTGGGCAAGCAGCGTGCTAACCACACCTTGCCTCAGGATCAGATCAACAGCCGCCTGGTGGAGCTCGCCCGTGGGGGACGCAAGGTGGTGCGACTCAAGGGCGGTGACCCCTTTATTTTTGGCCGTGGCGGCGAGGAGATTGAAACCCTCGCGGCGGCCGGTGTGCGCTTCCAGGTGGTGCCCGGGATTACCGCAGCTTCCGGATGCGCGGCCTACGCTGGCATTCCGCTCACGCACCGGGACCACGCCCAGTCGGTTCGGTTTGTGACTGGCCACCTGAAGAACGACACCTGTGACCTGCCTTGGAAGGATTTCGTTCAGAATAACCAGACCCTGGTGTTCTACATGGGCCTGGTGGGGCTACCGATTATCTGCCAACAACTGGTTGCCCACGGTATGTCTCCGGAGATGCCGGTAGCGCTCGTTTCAAGGGGAACAACGCCGCACCAGCAGGTGGTGACGGGGGACCTGACAAACATCGTGGAAAGGGTGGAGAAGAATGCCGTGCCTGCCCCCACGCTGGTCATCATCGGCAACGTGGTGACCTTGAGAAGCAGGCTCGACTGGGTCGGGGGCTGAAATCAGCCCCGACGCTTCGGCAGAACGTCCTTCAGCTTTTCCCGCATATCGCGCAGGGCCTTTTCAGTGCTCTCCCAGTCAATGCAGGCGTCGGTCACGGACACACCGTATTTTAGGTCAGCCAGGTTTTCGGGAATCGACTGATTGCCCCAGTTCAGATTACTTTCCACCATCAAGCCCTGGATGGACTGGTTGCCCTCAACGATCTGGTGGGTAATGTCCTGCAGGACCAGCGGCTGGATGGCTGGGTCCTTGCTGGAATTGGCGTGGCTACAATCCACCATGATCGACTGGCGCAGTTTGGATTTCTCCAATGCCTGCTCACACAGGGCAACGCTGACTGAGTCATAGTTGGGCTTGCCACCGCCGCCGCGCAGAACCACGTGGCCGTAGTTGTTGCCCCGGGTACGGATGACTGCGACTTTGCCCTGCTGGTCAATACCCAGGAAGCTGTGGGGATGAGAGACCGATTTCATGGCATTAACCGCAACATCCAGGCTGCCGTCGGTACCGTTCTTGAAGCCAATGGCCATGGAAAGGCCGCTGCTCATCTCCCGGTGTGTCTGGGATTCAGTGGTGCGCGCGCCAATGGCGGACCAGGAGATCGTATCCTGCAGGTATTGCGGGGAGATAGGGTCCAACGCTTCCGTGGCGGTTGGCAGTCCCAGCTCGGAGATGTCGAGAAGCAGACGACGACCAATGTGCAGGCCCTGCTCGATGTCAAAGGTGTCGTTGAGGTGCGGGTCGTTAATCAGGCCCTTCCAACCTACGGTGGTGCGGGGCTTTTCGAAATATACCCGCATAACGATGAGCAGGGTATCGCTGACTTCGTCTGCAAGTTTCTTCAGCTTGGCGGCGTATTCCCGGGCAGCTTCGACATCATGAATGGAGCAGGGGCCCACCACCACAAACAGGCGATGGTCCTTGCCGTCCATGATGTCATAGATGGCCTGGCGGCCTTTTTCCACGGTTTCCGCGGCCTTGCCGGAAAGCGGCATCTCCTGCTTGAGCGCTTCAGGGGTAATCAAAGGTTCCTGACTCGCCACATTCAGATTCTCTAGTTTGGTGCCCGACATTCTGTTGTCATCCCCGTCGCATAAAACATGACTGGCCGGCGCTTAGTTGCGGTAAACCCCGGCGAGTTGGTTATACTGCGTTATTTGATGAACCTTTTCAACGCTTCTGACGCGCGGGGAACGGATGCAGCAGAGCACGCAGACAAAGCGCAAGGTACTGTCCCGGAAACAGGTCGTAAAGAGGATTGGGGACGTGCTCTCAGGCATTCGTGTACCCGATCTTCCCTATCCTGCAGGCAAGGTAGCTGCAGACACGGCCAGCGACTGGCGGCCACTGTTGCTGTCCTGCTGGACGGAGCAGCGGGATGAGCCCGTGACCCGCGTTATCCGCTCGGTCTCCTTGACCTGGTCGGTCAGGCAGATCAATTCCGCCTATGTGGCGGACCGAATCATGGATGTGTTTCTCAAGACCAGCGGCCTCCATCCCGAACTGGCCCTGCGAATTGCCCGCCTTCGGTTCTTTTTCGCCTGGCGAATGAACCTGGAGGGTGCCGAAGCGCTCAACGATACCATCGTGCACTGGCTTGATAGCCTGCAGAACTGTAGGGGATGGAGTGGTTCTGGCGGGCGCTCAGGGAGAGCCCTTCTGGACCAGCTGGATTCGCTGACCATAGCGGTTTCAGGCTGTTTTGATTCCGGGGACGTCGGGCCGGTTATCGAGTTCTGCCGTCAGTGGGAAGAGGATGCCGGAAAGCGTGAACAGCAGAATGAGCGTTTACGTCAGCGGTTATTGGAAACAGAACAGGGAGCCGCCCGCCAAAGGAAGGCGGAACAGACGGCGAGGGCGCTGGTGGGCCGAGCCCTCCAGAATCGTCAACTGCCGCAAGCCGTGGTTCGGTTTATCTTTGATCACTGGTTTGCCCTGATCAAGCAGATTGTCTGGCAGGAAGGCACCGAGGGCGACAACTGGCGGCATGCCAGCAAACTATTGGAATGGCTTGTCTGGATTGGCGATCCGGCACTTTCCGACAAGGACAGGAACCGCCTTTACACGGTAGGGGAGCAGATTGGCGACCGGATCAGCGATGTCTGGAATCGCGTCAATGGAAAACCCCTGGATGATGTGGCGCTGCAGGGCGTCCAGTCGGTTATGGTGGATCGTCTGAGGGGCGAAACACCCGAGTTGGTGTCCGCATTGCCGGAGGACGATCGTTTCTCATGGGATTCTTCCTGGTTGTCGCTTTCCACACCGCCTGAAACCGAGTTTGAGCCCTTGCTGGGGGACTGGTTTGTGGAAGGCGAGGGCGCCGCGGAGCGACGTCGGTTTTTCTTCGCCCTGCTGCCGGATACCTGCGAAGTGCTTTGGACCAATGGTGCCGGGGTCAAGCTGGGGCTGATGCCCTGGTCAAGGTTCTCCGCGGCTCTCGATAGCGGCACCCTGCGACCAATGCCACCTTTAACCCCTTTTGGGCAGGTACTGGCAGAAACCATTACCTCGTTATCCGTGGTGCTTGAACGTCAGACGTTGCAGCGGGAAGAAGCCGCCAGGGAGGCGAGAGCGCGGGCAGAATCCTTGCGTCGGGAAAAGGCAGAAGCAGAGCAATTGCGCCAACAGGAGGAAGCCGCCAGGCTGGCCGAACTCGCGAGGCAGAAGAAAGAGGCGGACGATCGACGCGTCGCTGACAAAGAAGCCGAACAGCAGCGCCTGTTGCTAGAGCGGGAAACCGCTGCGAGGGAACTGGTAGAAGGCATCAAGCTGGGCGGTTGGATCGTCGAGGAAAGCACTGGTGAGGGCAAGGACGCCGCTCGCCTGAAGCTGGCTGTACGGATCAATGCATCCCGTAAGTTGGTGTTTGTGGACCGGCTGGGACTTAATCGTCGCGAATTCCTGGTGGATGAGCTTGTGGATCACGTGGTGATGGGCCGGGTACGCGTTCTGGGAAGCTCCGCAGATTTTGATGACGCCCTGTCACGGGTGGTCGGCCGAATCAGGGTTGGTCGAAACTGATCGGATAAAACAGTATCGGATAAATGATCATGAGCGATATCGATTACAGGTTTGGCGACTATGACGATGCTCCGGAATCCGGGGATAATCGTTCTGAATACCGGCTGACGGCGAGTGCAAGTGTGACCCTGGAGCTGGAATCACCGATTCCGGAGGCCCAAGGTGATCAGTCTGGACGGACGCTGGTATCACGCACCCGCGATGTCTCCGCCCGTGGAATCCGGTTGACGACCGCAGAACCGGTAATCCGAGGTGCGCTGCTTCCCGCCTGGGTCACCCTGGACGATGATAATGAGCCGTTCGGTCTGATGGCGGAGGTTGTCTGGTGTCGAGCAAGCACTGAAACCAGTTGGTTGGTGGGACTTCAGATACTGGAGTCGGATGACACATCGTTTCTGGAGTGGGTGGAAGCTGTCGCAAAGGCGATGTCAGAGGGGTGAATCGCCCCGGCAAGGCCCGCAAGCCCTGCCGGGAAAAGCTGGTGGGTTCAGTCTTCCAGCTCGCCCATGCCGGTAATGTTGAAGCCGGCGTCAACGTACATGATTTCACCGGTAATGCCGCTGGCCATGTCGGAACACATGAAAGCAGCGGCGTTACCCACTTCGTCAGTGGTCACGTTGCGGCGAAGCGGTGCCCGCCTGGCGTTCTCGGCCAGCATACGGCGGAAACTCTTGATACCAGAGGCCGCCAGAGTCTTGATCGGCCCCGCTGAGATGGCATTCACCCGAATACCATCACGTCCCAGGCTGCCGGCCATATAGCGAACGTTCGCCTCGAGGGAAGCCTTGGCCAGGCCCATGACGTTGTAGTTCTGCAGTACTTTCTCGGCACCCAGGTAGCTGAGGGTCAGCAGGGAGCTGTTTTCATGCATCATCTTGCGACCAGCCTGGGCCAGGGCAACAAAGCTGTAAGAGCTGATGTCGTGGGCGATGCGGAAGCCTTCCCGCGTGGTGACGTCCACATAGTTGCCATCCAGCTCGTTGGCTGGGGCGTAGCCCACAGAATGGACAATAATATCGATATCGTCCCAGTGCTTGCCCAGCTCAGTAAACACGGCTTCTATTTCGTCATCGCTGGCGACATCGCATGGAAAAATCAGCGAACTGCCCCAGCCTTCGGCAAATTTCTCTACCCGGGACTTGAGCTTTTCATTCTGGTAGGTGAATGCCAACTCGGCGCCCTGCTTGGCAAAGGCTTCCGCGATGCCATAAGCGATGGAGTGTTTGCTTGCAACGCCGACAATCAGTGCTTTTTTGCCACTGAGTAATCCCATAACGATTCTCCCTGTGTTTCAGTTTAAGGCATTATCCATGAACCGCAGCGGTGCGGGTAACGCTCAATTGGTCGTAGTGATCGGGCGTGGCCTGTAGCTGCCCTCTATTGGCTGTAGAACAGGGCCGCCCCAAGCAGTTCACGGGTGTAATCGTGCTTTGGTGTATTGAATATCCCGGCGGCATCGCCGTATTCCACGACCCGACCGTTCTTCAGTACCAGCAATTTATGGCTCAGCGCCCGGACCACGGCCAGATCGTGGCTGATAAACACATAGCTTAGACCATATTTGTCCTGTAGATCCCGTAGCAGGTTAATCACCTGCTTTTGCACGGTCCGGTCCAGGGCAGAGGTGGGTTCGTCCAGAATGATGAGCTCGGGCTGCAGTACCAGCGCCCGGGCAATGGCGATGCGTTGGCGCTGGCCACCCGAGAATTCATGGGGATAGCGGTGACGGGCCTGTGGGTCGAGGCCGACGTCTGTGAGCGCCTGTATCACTCTCCGGTCCTGTTCTTCGGGTGTCGCCGGTACGTGTATCTCCAAGCCTTCCCGCACTATTTCGGCGACTGACATCCGCGGGCTAAGGCTGCCGAACGGGTCCTGGAAAACGATCTGGATACGGCTGCGCCATGGCCGGAACTGTTTCTGGTCGAGCGCGCCAAGTTCTTCACCGCTAAGCCGAATGCTGCCGCGACTGGAGGTGAGTTTCAGCAGGGCGTGGCCGATGGTGGTCTTGCCGCTTCCGCTTTCACCAACAATACCCAGGGTTTCGCCTTCGGAGAGCGAGAAGCTGACGTCGTCGACCGCCTGAAACCACGACTGAGGCCGACCAAGCAGGCTTTTGCGGGTGACGAAGCGAACATCAAGATTGCTCACATCCAGCAGCGACCTGTTGTCGACCATGATGCCCGACGGCGAGGCCGGAGGTTCTGCGTCCAGCAAGCGCCGGGTATAGGCATGCTGTGGGGCTTCAAACAGCTGCGCTGTCGGCGCCTCCTCGATCAGTTGGCCCTGTTCCATCACCACGACATGGTCTGCGTAGCGCCGAACGATGGATAAGTCGTGGGTAATCAGCAAAATCGCCATGCCCAGTTTGTGTTGCAGGTCTTTCAACAACTCCAGTACCTGCTTCTGGACGGTGACATCAAGGGCTGTTGTGGGCTCGTCTGCGATCAGCAGGTCCGGCTCGTTGGCGAGGGCCATGGCAATCATTACGCGCTGCTTCTGGCCGCCGGAGAGCTGATGAGGGTAGCTCGTCAACCGCTCCTCAGGCGAGGGAATGCCGACCAGTTCCAATAGCTCCACGCAACGGTCACGGGCCTGTGGGCCGCGCAGCCCCTTATGCAGGGCGAGGGTTTCGCTGATCTGCTTTTCCACTGTGTGCAGCGGATTGAGCGAGGTCATTGGCTCCTGGAAAATCATGCTGACGTGACGTCCACGGATCTGTCGAAGGCGTTTTTGGCTGGCCTTCAGCATGTCCTCTCCCTGGAACAGGATCGCACCTGAGGGATAACTGGCGTGGCGTTCGTCGAGCAGTCGGAGGATGGACAGGGCGGATACGGATTTCCCGGAGCCGCTTTCTCCCACCAGGGCGACGGTTTCACCATTGTCGATACTCAGCGACAATCGATCCACGGCCTGAATGGTGTCGTCAAAACGTATGGACAGATCCCGGATTTCCAGCAGTTGCGACATATCAGTTTTTTCTCGGATCGAAGGCATCACGGACGGCTTCACCGACAAACACCAGCAGCGTCAACATGATGGACAGGGACACAAACGCCGATATACCCAGCCACGGGGCATGGAGGTTGGATTTCCCCTGCGCGATCAGCTCGCCCAGGGAGGGTGACCCGGACGGTAGGCCAAAGCCCAGGAAGTCCAGCGACGTCAGCCCGGTAATCGCGCCGGTCAGGATGAACGGTAGAAAGGTGAGGGTGGCCACCATGGCATTGGGGAGGATATGGCGGAACATGATTTTTCGGTTACCCAGCCCCAGGGCCCTCGCAGCCTTCACGTATTCGAAATTACGGGCGCGCAGGAATTCCGCGCGAACCACGTCCACCAACCCCATCCAACTGAACAACAGCATGATGCCCAGCAGCCACCAGAAATTGGGTTGCACGATACTGGACAGGATAATCAGCAGGTAGAGCACTGGAAGCCCGGACCAGACTTCGATAAACCGCTGCCCCAGTAGATCAACCTTGCCGCCGTAGTAGCCCTGGATAGCACCCACAACCACACCCACGATGCAGCTGAGAATGGTTAGTACGAGCCCAAAGAGTACGGAAATGCGGAAACCATAAATCACCCGCGCGGCCACATCCCGACCCTGGTCATCGGTGCCGATCCAGTTTTCAGCGCTGGGGGGGGCCGGCGACGGTACCTCAAGGTTATAGTTCGTGGTGTTGTAACTAAAACGAATGGGTGGCCAGATCATCCAGCCGTTTGCCTCGATTTCATCGGCGATAAACGAATCGCGGTAGTCGGCTTCGGTGGGCAGAAACCCGCCGAACGTCTCCTCGGGTACACTTTCCACGATCGGAAAGTAAACATCCCCTTTGTAATAGGCAACCAGCGGTACGTCATTCGCAATCACCTCGGCGATGAGCGAGAGCCCGAAGAGGGCCAGGAATATCCACAGGGACCAGAAACCACGACGGTTATTGCGGAAGTTGCGAAGCCGCCTTTGCTGGATAGGAGAGAGCGTTACCATGCCTACGACCCCTCTCGGCTTTCGAAATCAATGCGGGGGTCCACCAGAACGTATGTGATATCGCTGATCAGTTTCAGTACCAATCCCATAAGCGTAAAGATATAGAGGGTGCCGAATATCACCGGATAATCCCGATTCAAGGCCGCCTCAAAGCCCAGTAGTCCAAGGCCATCCAGGGAGAAAATCACTTCAATCAGCAACGAGCCAGTGAAGAATAACGACACAAGCACGCCGGGAAGGCTGGCAATGACAATCAGCATGGCGTTGCGGAACACATGCCCGTAAAGCACCTGTTTCTCTTCCAGACCCTTGGCTCTGGCGGTCACCACATACTGCTTGCTGATCTCATCAAGGAAGGAATTCTTGGTCAGCAGGGTGAGGGTGGCGAAGCCGCCGATGACATTGGCCGTGACAGGCAACGCCAGGTGCCAGAAATAATCACCGATTTTCTGGTACCAGTTGAGTTCATCGAAGTTGGACGAGGTCAGCCCCCGTAGCGGAAACCAGTCCAGATAACTGCCCCCAGCGAACAGGACAATCAACAGTATCGCAAACAGGAAGCCTGGTATGGCGTAGCCCACCACGATGGCGGAACTGCTCCAGACATCGAATCGCGATCCGTCGGTGACGGCCTTGCGGATACCGAGGGGGATCGAGATCAGGTAGATAATCAGGGTAGACCACAATCCCAGGGAGATGGACACCGGCATTTTGTCCAGAATCAATTCGATCACCGAGCGGTCCCGAAAAAAGGACTCGCCAAAATCAAAGGTGGCATAATCGCCGAGCATTTTCAGGAATCGCTCATGGGCCGGCTTGTCGAAGCCGTACATAACCTCTATCTCTTTGAGAAGCTCGTCCGGCAGGCCTCGGGAACCGCGGCTGTCGCCACTTGATGAAGTAACCTCGCCACCGGAACCGCCGCCGCTGGCCCTGGCGAGGGCACCGCCACCGTGCCCTTCCGTTTCGGCAATCAACTGCTCAACGGGACCGCCAGGGGCGGCCTGAACAATCACGAAGTTGAGCAGCATGATCCCGAGTAACGTGGGGATAATCAGCGCCAGGCGCCTGAGGATATAACTGCCCATTCAGCGGAACTCCGTCAAGGTTGTGTCAGAGATCTGCGTCATTGGTCAGTGCTTTCTACCCACCAGTTGTTAACGTCCACACCGTTTTTGGGAACCGTCTCCGGCCGCTGCAGGAACGACCAGTAGGCGATCCGATCCTTGGGCAGGTACCAGTTTGGCACCACGTAGTGTCCGTGCAGCAGAACCCGGTCCAGCGCACGCGTACGGTGAACAAGCTCCTCCCGGGTAGGCGCCTGAATCACCAGGTTGACCAATTCATCAACCACCGGGCTGTTGACCCCCATATAGTTGCGCGAGCCCTTCACATCGACATTGGAGGAATGCCAGTATTCACGCTGCTCGTTGCCGGGGGAGTCGGACTGGCCGATGCCCTGGACCGTCATGTCGTAGTCGAAATCGCGAAGGCGCTGTATGTACTGGTTGGTATCCACCAGACGCACGGACACATCGATGCCCAGCCTCTCGAGGTTGTTCTTGAAGGGCAGCACCACCCGTTCGAAGGTTTTCTGAAAGAGCAGGATCTCGAACGCCAGGGGGGCCCCAGTTTCCCGATTCACCATGGTGCCATCCCTGACCTCGTAACCAGCCTCTCGTAATAACGTCAGCGCTTTACGGAGATTGTCGCGGAGCCCACCTTTACCCGCCGTGGAAGGCGGCTGATACGCTTCATTGAAAACGTCGTCGGGCAATTGATCGCGATAGGGTTCGAGGATCTCCAGTTCGCGTCCTTCGGGCAGGCCGGACGACGCCAGTTCGCTGTTCTCGAAGTAGCTTGAGGTGCGGGTGTATTGCCCGAAGAAAAGGTTTTTGTTGGCCCATTCAAAGTCGAACGCGTAAGCCAGCGCCTCCCTTACACCAGGGTCACTGAAAACCTGGCGGCGGGTGTTCATTGCGAAGGCCTGCATGCCGGCGGGACGGCCATGCTCGACGGCCTCGGTTTTCACCTTGCCGGAGTCGAACTGGGTGCCGGTGTAGGCCGTGGCCCAGTTCTTGGCCGAGGATTCTACTCGAAAATCGAAATTACCGGCACGGAAGGATTCAAGGGCGACGGTGTCGTCTTTGTAGTAGTCATAGTGTATTTCATCGAAATTAAACCGTCCCTTGCGTACTCCGATGTTCCTGGCCCAGTAATCCTCCACCCGTTTGAAGGTGATGGAGCGACCCGCCTCGAAGTCGCCAATGCGATACGGACCGCTGC
>OLHK01000286.1_pt1 | contig 15086 bp, 13 predicted proteins | sample 1609371 | NCBI WGS metagenome assembly OLHK01 (sample SAMN05416779, study PRJEB24817) | seawater metagenome | isolation source: Sea water | place: Canada:Atlantic | collected 2013-11
TCTATTCGTCGGCAGCGTCAGATGTGTATAAGAGACAGATTAAGAACGTTGCTCTAAGTAGTAGTCTTCTTTGGAGCGCATTAATTTTTTGTCGTCACTAGATTTATCTTTGTAACCACAATAGTGCAATATGCCATGAATCATTACGCGCGCAATTTCATCCTTAAACTGTACATCGAAATCTTTAGCATTTTCTTTTACTCTTTCTACTGAAATATAAATATCACCATGTAGTTCTTTTCCTACTGAGTAGTCAAAACTTATAATATCGGTTAATGTATCGTGATTTAAAAATTCAACATTAATTTTGTGTAGATAATCATCGTCGCAAAAGATGTAATTAATTTCACCCTCTTTGTAATCTTCGTTTAGTATAGTTTGAATAATCCAGTCTGAAAATCTTTGTTCATTTTCAAGTTTAAAGTTTGTTTCGTAATTAAAACTAATCATCGTTTTTAAAATATTCTTGAATCTTCTTTTTGTAAAGATTTTGCAAAGGTAAGGCTTGACGGTTTAATATCTCTGTAGTATTGAAATACTGTTTAGCTTTAAGAATTTGATTTACATTGTTATCGTTAAATTGTTTCTTATTGGTTTCGGATTGTCGCTTGCTGTCCTGTCCTTGCATAAATGTTGCGTTTTCAAGTTTTAATAATTGATGTTGAAGATCCATCATTTTCTGTAAGGTTTGATTTGTAAAACCAGAGTTTAAGAGATCTAATTCTACATCTTCCATTTGTTTTATTAATTGGCCTGCTGACTCTATCTTACCTTCTTTTGCCAGTTTGTTTTCTAAAGCTTGACGTAATTGTTGCTGTTGTTTATAAATTTTATACAATTCTGCATTTTGTTCTTCATTGCCACCTTCACCATAACCATCATTATTTTCTTCGGTTCCGTTAGAGCCTTCAGCACCATTCTTACCTTTTTTACCATTTTTACCTCCCTCTCCATTTTGATTTCCATTTTCACCGTTTTCACCGCTTTCGCCTCCTTTTCCTTCTTTTTTTCCACTTTGGCCATTTTCGCCGTTCTGTCCACTTTTACCTTGCTTTCCTTTCTCACCAGGTTTGTCGCCTTCGCCTTCTTTGCCCTTTTTACCTTGTTCACCAGGCTTTTTTCCTTCACCTTCTTTGCCTTTATCACCTTCTTTGCCTTCCTTGCCTTCTTCCCCCTTTTTTACATTCTCTTCCATTTGTTTATTCAACTCCTCTTGACTCATAATGATATCTTGAAGTTGCTCACCTCCACCAGAACCCATTGAAGGATTCATGGACATTTCCATATTATCCAAAACATCACTCAGAAAACTTGCCAATTCATTGCTTGCCGTTATAGCGTATTGTTGAGCAGCCACACCTTGGTATATACGGTTTTCAGTTAACTGATTTAAAGCTTTGTCTATGTTAAAATATACATCTGTAATCTGGGAGTTAACTTTTTCTGAGAGTTTTGGTTGGCGAAGTGATAATGCAAAAAGACTATCATCTATATGCTCAAAATGCTCCCTTAGGTTGTTTTGTTCAACGATGCGCTTACCATACTGGTTATTATCGATACCAATACTACCGAATACATCCATCAATTTTTCTTGATCAAATGAAAAGAGGATTAAATTGTCTAAAATCTGTCTTAGCATTTCAATATCTTCAGACATTTGTTCTCCTCCACCTCCTCCACCAGTGGACGCTTGTTTGAGCATCTCGCTCATTTCTTTCATTTTTTTTGCGGCTTTCTTTTGTCGCTCCTTAGCTTTATTAAGCTGTTGATCAGATTCTTCTGGGTTTACCTCACCTTCGTTATTTTCTTTCTTTTCAAGTTGTTCTGTGGCTTCTTTTTGGTCGAACTTTACTCCATCTTCCAAAGGTTCATCTCGTGGTATGTCCATTGGTTTTTGCAATCTACGGTCTTCTTGTTTTAAATCGTCGAGTTCTTTTTGAAGCTCATCAAATTTTTCATTTAATTTTTCTTGATTCTCCTTTGTGTTTTGTTTGTCCTTTTCGGCTAGCTTTTTTTGTTCTTCTGATAAATCCTCGAGCTGTTTGGATAATTTTTCTGCCTTTTTAGCAACGTAAAAGCGTTTAGTTAACTCCAAAAGCTGTTTCATGCTTCGCTGCTTGTTTTTGTTTTGTTTAGCTAGTTCTTCAAGTTTTTGGGTGAACTCTTCCTTATTGATTTTTTCTTTCAATTTTTCGAGCTCTTCAAGCAGTTTTTCATCCTTTTTAAGTTGCTCTTCGTTCTCTTTTAAGCGTTCTTTCAAATCTTCTTTAAAAGGATCTTCTTCTTTCTGTTCATTTTGAAATTCTTCTAAATTGTCTTGAAGTTTTTTGTTGAAATTTTTCATCAACTGTTCTTGCTGTTTTTGACGTTTCAGAAAATCTTCAAATTTCTTTTTATCATTAAAATTAAGTTGGTCTTTCTCTTTTTGGGTTTTAGAAAATTCCTCCAATTTTTTGTCTTGATCTTGAAGTTTTTCAAAAGTCTTTCCAATATCTTTTATAGTCTCATTTTGCTCTTGTAATTGTTTTTGCTCCTCTTCATCCTTAGTTAACTTTCTATAACTAAAAACACTGCTTTTGGTGCGTTTATAGTTATGTATGGCATCGTTATCAAAAACTTCGAAATACAACTCATAACTCACACCTTCCTCTAAATTTAACTGGTTGGGAAATGCACTTACAAACTCACTGTAATTAGTTGTAGAAACACTGATTGGTTCAACTTGTTTTAAATCCTCATTGTCTGAAGGATAATAGACCAATTGTAGTTTTGTTAGACCATAATCATCACTAGCTTGTCCATAAAAATAGAGGCTTTGTCCATCGGTAGAATCCTTTTCGGCCTTAAGTGTTAATTCTGGATAAGTATCTTTAACAACGCTTAAGGAGTAAGCTAAATTCTCATAATCTTTTAACTTTTTGTTACTGGTTGAAATCGTATAGTTATAGTTTTTAAAAAGCCGTTTTGAAGCTTTGAAATTGTTATCTTCAGTAGTCTCAAATCTTAAAGTATCATCTGCATATATATTGATATCGGTTGTTGATTTTGTGGCTGCTTTCCAGGTTACATTAGTTCCTTCTGGCACAACAGAAGATCCTGTACTTTTTAATATTTCATCTGGTTTCTTGGTGTGTGAAGGATAATCTAAAACCATTTCAAAATTAACCATATTAGGTGTATTTAAAACCTCTAGAGTATAGGGTTTAGAAACGACATCATTTGCAGATAATGTAAAGTCAATTGTTTTTTTGGGGAGATTAAACACATATTCAAATTCACCGGGTGAAACTTGCTTTAAAAAATAAGATTGTCCATTAAATTGTATTTGGGCATTCTCTGGGATTACATCACCAGCAGTTGAAATAATTAATATAAAGTCTTTATTTTCAATCGCCTGAAGTGATTCATTAATAACAAAAAACTGGAAAGGTGCTGGTGGCTCATATGCTGTTTTATAATTTACCACACGTTGATAACTATCACTAAACCAATTGATTTGACCAGTAAAAAGCGACAATAAAATTATGAAAACAGGAATTGCTGCATATTTTAAATATTTGGTGTTAGATTTAAAATTAACGGCAGACTTAAACGGAATTGGTTGCAATTCTTGGGATTTCTGTTCAATACTTGCAATCATCAGATCAGATTGGTGAGAGCTTTGATTTAATTGAAGTACGTTAAGCAGTTTATCACTAACTTCTGGAAAATGATTTCCGATTAATATTGAAGCTGTTTCAAAATTGATGCCTTTTCTAAGCTTAAATAACTGTAACAACGGAATAGCGATAAACTTAATAAACAAACCCACTTCAACCGTAATAAAAATCCAAAACAAAACAGTACGTGCTGTTGGGTTTAACCATAGAACGTATTCTACAAATAAGGTAACTATTAAGTACAATAATCCTATAGCAAAAAATAAGATTGCACCTTTAAGAAGTTCATTGGTATAGTACCGCTTTATAAACTGTTCTAATTTGTTTTTTATGGTTTTGAAATTGCTCATTTTTTTTATCAAATATGTACATAGGATAAATAGACACAGGTTTAAGTAATTTCTAAAACTATCATATAGCTTAAAATTAATAGATTATACTAAAAGTAAAAGATATGTACCTGATGTTATAATTCCTTTAACTCACTAAACTACGATTTTATTTCAACTGTCAATACGTTAACTTTGATAAGATTGTGTTAATTTGGAACTTAGAAAAGTTAATAAAAATGAAGGATTTAAAGTATTTGGCTGCATTTTCAATACCTGCAATAACTTTTTTAGGCTTATATTTAAAAGGGTATTGGGTTTGGGCCTCACCTATTTTTGCCTTTGTTTGTGTTCCTGTATTAGAAATGCTGTTTTCAGTGGATAACAATAATTTAAAGCCAGAAGAAGCAGAACACAAATTAAAACAAACAATTTTTGATTGGTTGCTTTATTTAAATTTACCCATTGTATATAGTTTGTTGTTTTTTGCATTATTTACTGTATCTAACTTTAATTTAGAAAGCCATGAATTTATTGGACTTATTATATCCGTTGGCATTGTATTGGGTGTTAATGGAATCAATGTAGCACACGAGCTTGGCCATAGACAAACCACCAAAGAACGTTTTTTAGGTAAAGCCTTACTTCTGCCCTCATTTTATATGCATTTTTATATTGAACATAATTTTGGACACCATTTACATGCAGCAACACCAGAAGATCCTGCTACGGCACGCTATAACCAAAGCGTTTATTCGTTTTGGTTTACTTCAACTTTTAGACAATATTTTAATGCTTGGAAGCTTCAGGGTAAACTTCTAAAAAATAACCATAAATCTTTCTTTTCAATTAAAAATGATATGCTTTGGTATTTGGTTTTTCAATTATCTTATTTGATATCTGTAACTTTAATTTTAGGAACTACAGCTTTAATATTTGCTCTTTTAGCAGGAATAATTGGGTTTATACTCCTCGAAACTGTTAACTATATAGAGCATTATGGCTTAATACGGCTCAAAACAAAGTCTGGTAGATATGAACGCGTTAAGGAAATACATTCTTGGAATTCCAATCACGTTATAGGTAGAATTGTTTTGTATGAATTAACCAGACACAGTGACCACCACTTTAAATCCTCAAAAAAATATCAGTTATTGGATTGCCATGAAGATAGTCCTCAAATGCCGTTTGGATATCCTACCTCCATGGTTTTGGCCATGATTCCACCTATTTGGTTTTCGGTGATGAATAAGCGCGTCCCAAAATCGGTGGTTTTAAAATAATATCGTCTCTTATTACAAAAACTTAGGGCTCCACACTTCAAACTTCAAAGCTATAATTCTATCTTTGTGCTTTAATTCAGAATTATGTCTAAAAAAGTACGTGTGCGATTCGCGCCAAGTCCAACAGGGCCTCTTCATATTGGTGGTGTAAGAACCGCTTTATTCAACTATTTATTTGCCAAAAAACATGGTGGTGATTTTGTCCTTAGAATTGAGGATACTGATCAAAACCGTTATGTTGAAGGTGCAGAAGATTATATTGTTAAATCCCTAAATTGGTGTGGTATTTCTTTTGATGAAGGCCCAGGAAAAAATGAACAATTTGGTCCCTATAGACAAAGCGAACGTAAGCATATATATAAAGCCTATGCAAATCAATTAATTTCTGAGGGCAAAGCCTACTACGCTTTTGATACAGCAGAACAATTAGATGCCCATAGAAAAGGCCACGAAGCCGAAGGAAAAACCTTTATTTACAATTGGCACAACAGAGAAAAAGGACGCTTAGTAAATTCTTTAGTGATTACAGAAGAAGAAACACAAGCTAAAATTGATGCTGGTGAAGATTATGTGATTCGTTTTAAATCTCCCCAAGACACAACACTGCATCTCAAAGATATAATTCGTGGAGACATTGCTATTGAAACAAATACCTTAGATGATAAGGTCTTATTTAAAAGCGATGGAATGCCAACATATCATTTGGCCAACATAGTAGATGACCATTTAATGGAAATTACCCATGTAATTCGTGGTGAAGAATGGTTGCCGTCACTAGCATTACACCAAATGTTATACGATGCCTTTGGTTGGGATGCACCACAATTTGCACACCTACCATTAATACTTAAACCAACAGGAAAGGGGAAATTAAGTAAGCGTGATGGTGATAAAATGGGCTTTCCGGTATTTCCATTGGAATATACAGCGCCAGACGGATCTGTTTCTAAAGGCTATAAAGAAGAAGGGTATTTCCCGGAATCAGTTGTAAATTTCTTAGCTTTTTTAGGTTGGAACCCAGGAACAGAACAAGAAATTTTTAGCCTTGAAGAATTGGTAGAAACCTTTGATTTATCAAAAGTAAATAAAGGAGGTGCTCGTTTTGACCCAGACAAAACAAAATGGTTTAATCACCATTATATGCAACAACAACTCGATTTGGATTTAGCTGAACAGTTTAAATCCTCACAAAATGAGCTGTCAACAATTGATACCAACTATATTGCTTTGGTGGTTGGATTAATTAAGGAGCGTGCTACTTTTGTAAGTGAATTTTGGGATTTAAGTCATTTTTTCTTCGTCGCACCGCAAACTTTTGATGAAAAAGCAACTAAAAAAGCTATAAAAGATGATACAGTGGAATTGATGCAAAAAACCATTCAAATTATAACAGCCACCAATGATTTTACGGTTAAAAATCTACAAACTAATCTAAAAGGTTGGATAACTGAACATGGGATAGGTTTTGGAAAAGTAATGATGCCATTGCGATTGGCTTTAGTAGGTGCATTACAAGGCCCAGATGTTTTTGAAATAATGTTTATGATTGGTAAAGCAGAGTCTGTTCAACGAATTGAGGCATTAATCAAAAATTTATAGTTATAACCTTTGGAAAAAACATTTACTGAAAAAGCCTTGATTTCTCAAGGCTTTTTTTTAATGTTCTTTTTTATAATTTTCTATCATTTCCTTGAGTTGATCTAGATAGTTTCTCAAATCCTCTTCCTTAAGCTCTGCACTAGAGTTATCTCCCTCTGGTAATGTACTTCTTGTTTCGTCTAAGTATTTTTGAAGTTCAGGATAATTTTCTTCAATATCTCTTGTAACCCTAGCTATTTCTGTAAGTATTTCTTGAGATTTTTTCAAAATTGATGTGTTTTTTTAAAGGTAGCCAATTAACAAATTTTTAATCTGAAAAAATTGTTAAAAGGTATTATAAACCAGAGGATTCTTTGACTAAAAGTTCATTTTTATCGGCTTTTCCCTTTTCAATAAAGGTATTAATTTCATCATTTCGCTCTAAACCTTTATTCAGCAAAACTTTTAATGTTATCATGGTGGCAATACGTGTACCTACTTTTTTAACTGCTGTACCAAACCAAGGTTCTAACTCTTTGTAAGATACCTTTTTTGCTAATTCTTGTATTTCTGCTTTTGTTCTAATCTGCTTTTCTTCTGGCAGATTTGTATATTTTTTGCCCAACTGCTGAATAATATTTATTGCAGGCCTTTGTTGTTGCGGTTTCTTTTGTTGTTTTTGATTCTGTTGTTGTGTTTGTGGTTTCTGCTTCGCCCAACTATCTCGTAAACCAACCGTTTTATTAAACACTAAATTTCCTGGCTTTGAATCTTTGTCTACATTGAAATATCCAATGCGCTGAAATTGAAACTGTTCTTCTTCTTTTACATTAGCTAAGCTTGGCTCTAAATACCCAGTAATTACCTTTAAGGAATTAGGATTTAGAAACTCCATAAACCCTTTGTCCTTGTCAGAATCTGGTGACTCATGTTTAAATAAACGATCATATTCCCTAATCTCAGCAGTTATTGCATGTTTAATTGAAACCCAATGCAATGTCCCTTTTACCTTTTTTTCAGTGTCTTCAGAATACGTACAATGAATTTCTTTTATAGTACCATTTTCATCTTTCAATACGTTTTCGGCCTTAATAATATACGCATTTTTTAAACGAACTTCTCCTCCTAATTTCAATCTAAAAAATTTACTGCCTGCTTCTTCTTTAAAATCTTCTTTTTCGATATAGATTTCTCTCGAAAAAGGTACTTTTCTATAACCAGCAGATTCGTCTTCTTGATTATTCTCTGCCTCTAACCACTCCTCTTTTCCTTCAAGATAATTGGTTATCACTACTTTTACAGGGTCTAAAACCGCCATTACCCTGTTGGCTTTTTTATTTAGATCCTCGCGGATGCAAAATTCCAATAAAGAAACATCTATAATATTTTCACGTTTTGCAACCCCAACTTTTTCTATAAATAAACGAATAGAAGCTGGTGTATAACCACGACGACGCAAGCCAGAAATAGTTGGCATCCTAGGGTCGTCCCATCCAGATACAATTCCCTCTTCTACCAACTTGAGTAGTTTACGTTTACTCATTATAGTATAACTTAAGTTTAAACGTGCGAATTCTCGCTGTTTAGGAAGCATAGGAAGACTTTTGGAAGCATAATCATATACGCTGTGCTTAAACCAATCGTATAGCTCTCTATGTGGCTTAAATTCTAATGAACATAAACTATGTGAAATCTGTTCTATGTAATCACTTTCACCATGTGTCCAATCGTACATCGGATAGATGCACCACTCATTACCGGTTCTATGATGGTCTTTTTTTAAGATACGATACATCAAAGGATCTCGCATTAACATATTTGGATGTTGCATATCTATTTTTGCCCGAAGCACGTGTTCCCCTTCATTAAATTCACCTTTTTTCATGCGTTCAAATAAATATAGATTTTCTTTGATACTTCTGTCGCGATAAGGACCATTAACACCAGGTTGTGTAGGTGTACCCTTTTGTTCTGCCATAGCTTCACTAGATTGGCTATCTACATATGCTTTATTATCTTTAATTAGCATTATTGCCCAATCATAGAGCTTTTGAAAATAATCTGAAGAATACAGTTCATTGGCCCAATCGTAGCCCAACCATGAAATATCTCGTTTAATGGCGTCTACATACTCTTGCTCCTCTTTTGCAGGATTGGTGTCATCAAAACGTAGATTTACTGGTGCATTGTAACGTTCTCCCAAACCAAAACTAATACCAATAGCCTTGGTATGCCCAATATGTAAATAACCATTAGGTTCTGGTGGAAATCGAAAACGTAGCTTATCTTTTGATAAACCGTTAGCTAAATCTTCTTCTATAATATGCTCAATAAAATTGAGTGATTTCGTTTCTTCTGACATGAGTAAGGGATTAAAAATTAAGGCATAGAAATTAGATAAATTAACTAATAACTAAACCTCTAATTTGTTAGGCAAAATTAAGCAAAATGTAACATTTATAGTATTAATTACACCAATAGTATAAATACTAAAACATTCTATTATGAAATACAAGTGTCCTAAATGTGATAACACAACATATGAAATTGGACAGATGAGAGCCACTGGAGGTACTTTATCTAAAATATTTGATATTCAGAACAAAAAATTCACATCAGTAACGTGCAAAAAATGTACTTATACTGAATTCTTTAAAGCTAAAACTGGTGCATTAAGCAATATTTTTGATTTTTTTACACAATGATTTTATAATGCAGTTCATTTGGTAGATATATAAAACTTTAATTATTAGTAAATATCTACTTCGCTCTACTAAACAGAAACCTTTACTTTTGTATTATGGGAATAATAAAAGTTGAAAACATCCGTGTATTTGCCAATCATGGTTGCTTAAAAGAAGAAACTAAAATTGGTAGTGATTACCTAGTTGATATTGAAGTTAATGCTAATTTAAAAACTTCTGCTGCATCAGATAAATTAAGTGATACCGTAGATTACGTTTTATTGAATAAAATTGTGCGAGAGGAGATGGCTAAACCATCAAAGTTATTAGAAATGGCTGTACAACGCATATTAAATCGTATTTTTAAAGAAGATAATTTAGTAGATAAAGCAACCGTTGCAGTAAGTAAAATCAACCCTCCTATAGGTGGTGATGTTGAAAAGGTGACCATAAAAATGAGTCAATCACGAAAAAACTGATGGACGTTGGCTTAAAACGTATATAATTTATATATTTGCCTCCCAATTAGGGTGTCGTGGCCGAGTGGCTAGGCAGTGGTCTGCAACACCATCTACAGCGGTTCGAATCCGCTCGACACCTCTTCTAACCTCTAAGTTTTCTTAGAGGTTTTTTATTGGCTTTTTTCAAACCAAAAAGACATCCATAAGGATGTCTTTTAAATTAAGTAGTTAGTAAATAGAATTAAATTTTTACGAATTTTTTAGTAAAGATGTTTTTATCTTTTACCAATTCAATAATATAGTTTCCTGATTTAAGATTTTCTACATTTATTTTATTTAGTTCTAAAATTCCGGAATTAACTTTTCTACCAGTGATATCCTAAATAGCAAATTCATCAATAGTATGGGAAGATGCTATGGTAAGATTTTGCTTTACAGGATTGGGAAAAATTGTAAGCTCAATACTAGAATTAGGACTTTCTACATTAAGAGTTTCAGAAAGTACATACATAAAGTTATCATGGTCTGATGCTGATTGGCTACCTGAAATCCTAGTAAATGTAATAGTTGATACTCCCATCCAATTCAATGTATGTGTCTGTATAGTATTTGTACTGTATGTATAACTATCCCCTAAGTTTGAAGTAACTTCAATAGTATTATCTGAAAGAAAACCTGTAACTGCAAAAGAAATAAAATTAAAGGCTTCTGAGCTGTTTGAGACTATTGATGGGTTTGCTAAATTAGGTGAATATATAGCGCCTTCAAAAGCACTCCAATTAGTAAATGAGAAACCTGCTCCAGAATAAAAGTCATAGTGTTTTGTGAAAAGAGCGTTTACACAATTATAAATGCACAAATTGATAAAGTAATTTTTTTCATAAGTAAATAAGATTTGGGTGTAAAATTTTTGGTCAATATACAGTTAAAAACTAATATAATTGACAACAAATTTTATATAGGATTTACACGTTCAATCTGTTCCTTACTTTTTTCATAAACTTTAGGAAACATTCCCTGAACTAATAATAACACACCAAAACCTAAAATAACCAAAGCCACAATTTTCTTGGTCTTAAAAACAAGTCTAGGAGTTAATTTGTTGCGTAATCTTTTTGCTGCTGCAATCTTAACTAAATCGGTTAAAAAATAGGTAATAAGCATGGTGGCAACGAAAATAAGTGTACCATTCTCTGAAGTGGTTAATGAAGAGCCTATTACAATAAAACCAAGCCATCCTAATAGAACTCCAATATTTATAAAGTTTAATAAGAACCCTTTCATAAAAAGTTTTCCATAATCTTTTTTAGGTAATTGAACTCTATGGTGCTCTCTTACAATTGATCTAAATGATTTTGAAGTTTTTACAAACGAAATGGCTCCATAAGCACACAATAGTACTCCTCCAAATATTAAAAGATTAGGATCATCCTTTATTTTTTCAATTAATTTATTGGTACTGAAGAATGCCAATGCAATAAAAATAATGTCTGCAAAAATAACTCCTAAATCAAATACTAAAGCACAAGTAAAACCTTTGGTAGCACTGGTTTCTAACAATACGAAGAAAACTGGTCCAATTGTAAAAGCTAATATTATTCCAAAAGGAATAGCTGTTAAAATATCATCAAACATGTAAATAGTGCGGTTTACACAAAAGTAACAAATCTAATAGGAAACTACATACGTTTTATTCTACCTCCAAAAACACGACTTTCATCAATCATCTTTGGATTTCCATAAATATAAATATTGCCACCTGCTCTAATCCTTGCATCAATAGACTCTTTAGCGTTTACATAAGCTTCACCAGCCGCGTTAACACTTACTTCTGTATAATTAGTAATGCATTCTTTTCCGTTATAAATACCACCTGTATAAATAGAAATATCTTGGTTTTTAGAACTGCCAGTTACATTTATTATACCACCAGTAACAGCTCTAAAATTAGCATAGTTTGTATTAATCTCTGCAGTTATTTCTGCTCCTTCTTGGGATTTTAATTCTATTTCAAATTGTTTAATAGGATCATTTACAGTTACCTCTGCTCCCTCATTGGCATCAATTACATCTACAGAGGTGTAATATAAAGAAACAACAGTGTTATTGCCGTCATAAACCTCTCTTACATTCATTCTAATCTTTAGTTTCCCGTTTTTATTAACTATTTCTATATCTCTACGATTTTTACCGGAAATAACTACTTTGTTTTCATTAGATTTTATCATTTTAAGATTGATAAGATCATAAACTTTTACGGTTGAAAACTCTCCAATTTTTTTTTCTATGTTTTCTTGGCCAGATAACGTAAGACTGACCATTATAAAAAGACAAATAACTAAGTTTTTCATATTGACTATTATTTTATGGTAATGACTTTATCAAAAAACAACCATTTGAGTTGTACTTTTTTCCCTGACTGAGTTTCAATAATTTTCTCCTGCGGTGACAACATAACTGCAACGCCAGCTGTAATAGCAGAAACGGTTAGCATATTTAACCTATCAAAAATATAGTAGATTATTACCCACACAATAGTGTAGATCACAAGAAATATAATTAGGCTAAAGATATTTGCTTTGGTTTTTAAATTCATAGTTATTCTGAAACACTTACAGCTGTACCAGTTATTGAAACCATTAAAGTATTGGTGTTAGCTAAAGTTTCTATATCTACTTGGATTCCTACAACTGCATTTGCTTGTAATGCTTTTGCATTATCCCTAAGTTTCTGAAAAGCTTCTTCTTTAATACTTTCCAAACCTTCTGCATAAGCTTCATAATACTTAGACATACTAAACATATCTTTAAAAGACATACTTCTTCCTTTATAGGAATATGAATTGTTATAAGAAATTCCTGTAACAATTCCCTTGTAATCCATTATTTTAAAACCTTCAATTGAATTTGTTGTAGTTAGTATCATTAGAAAAATGTTTCTTTATAAGTAGTATTTTATAATAAAATGTTACAGATTGCGGAGAACCTCTCTATAAGTTACTAGTCTGGTTTACCAACCATATAAAAATCTAAATGTTTTTTAACTAAATCTGTATTCTTTACCTTCACAATAACCTCGTCACCAAGTTGATACATGGTTCCTGTCTTTTTACCAATCATTGCATATTGATCTTGGTCAAATTGATAATGATCATCTTTCATATCTCTAACACTTACCATTCCTTCGCATTTATTAGATATGATTTCTACATAAATTCCCCAATCTGTAACTCCGGATATGACTCCTAAAAATTCTTCGTCTTGGTGATCTTGCATAAAACGAATCTGCATGTATTTAATAGAATCTCGCTCTGCTTTTGTAGCTAAATATTCCATATTACTGGAGTGGTTGCACTTTTCTTCATAAACTTCTTCGTTAGCTGAGGGTTCTCCATCTAAATAACGTTGTAATAAACGATGTGCCATAACATCTGGGTAACGACGAATTGGTGACGTAAAATGACTATAATAATCAAAAGCTAAACCATAGTGCCCAATATTATGTGTAGTATATTCTGCCTTAGACATAGTTCTAATAGTCAAAGTATCTACTAAATTTTGTTCTTTTTTACCAACAACATCCTTCAATAAATTATTTAAAGATGAGGCTATACTGCCCTTATCCTTAAAGTTAAGTTTATGCCCAAAACGACCCACAACCGTTTGTAGTTGTGCTAATTTAGCTTCATCTGGTTCATCGTGAACTCTATATACAAAGGTTTTTTGAGGTTTTTTCTTTCCAACAAATTCTGAAACTTTTCGGTTGGCCAACAACATAAATTCTTCAATTAACTTGTTAGCATCTTTGCTGGTTTTAAAAAATACACCAACTGGGTTTGCTTCTTCGTCTAAATTAAATTTTACTTCAACTTTATCAAAAGAAATAGCACCTTCTCGCATTCGTCTAGAACGCATTTTTTTAGCCAATTCGTCCATTTTTAGAATGGCGTCTGCAATCGATTGATCGGTTTTATATGGTTTCCCAGTTAACGAAACTTCTTTTGTAATTTTATTAGACTTTGATTCTATTACTGCTTGTGCTTCTTCATAAGCAAAACGCGCATCAGAATAGGTAACAGTTCTCCCAAACCATTCATTTTTTATTTCGCATTTATCATTCATTTGAAACACTGCGGAAAAGGTATATTTTTCTTCATGAGGTCGTAATGAACACGCTCCATTAGATAAAATTTCTGGTAACATTGGTACTACTCTATCTACCAAATAAATAGAAGTGGCACGTTCATAAGCTTCATCATCTAAAACTGTTCCTGGTTGTAAATAATGTGATACATCTGCTATGTGGATTCCTATTTCATAGAGGCCATTTTCCAATACTTTAAAAGACAAAGCATCATCAAAATCTTTGGCATCTTTAGGATCTATGGTAAAGGTTAAATCCTTTCGCATATCGCGACGTTTAGCTATTTCTTCTTTGGTAATTGAAGTATCAATTTTATTAGCAAATTCCTCTACTTCATTAGGAAATTCACTTGGTAATCCATATTCTGCTAAAATAGAATGGATTTCTGTACTGTGCTCACCAGGTTTACCAAGTACTTCTAGTACTTTTCCGTTTGGCGAATCTGCTTTTTCCGGCCAATCTTCTAATGATACTAAAACTTTATAGCCATCTTCGGCTTTCATTGTTTTGTTGATAGGTACAAAAATATCCGTATACATTTTTGGACTATCTGGTATTACAAAAGCAAAGTTCTTTTTCTCGTGGATTTGTATAGTACCTACATATTCGCTTTTAGCACGTTTTATAATGTTGGTAATTTCTCCTTCTTGTTTTCCTCTATGCTTTCTTTTATAGGCATAAAATTCCACTTCGTCTCCGTGTAAGGCTTTGTTAATATTATTTGAAGCTATAAAAACATCGTTTTCAAAATCTTCTGAAATAATATAACCATTACCTTTAGAGGCTAAATCTAAAATACCTGTATGGTACTCTGTAGTTACAATGGCTTTAAACTTGCCACGATCTACCTCTTCAATTTCTTGTTTTGCTTTAAGCTTAGAGAGTGTTTTAATAATCTGGTTCTGTCTCTTATACACATCTCCGAGCCCACGAGACAGGCAGAAATCTC
>OLHK01000294.1_pt1 | contig 15002 bp, 16 predicted proteins | sample 1609371 | NCBI WGS metagenome assembly OLHK01 (sample SAMN05416779, study PRJEB24817) | seawater metagenome | isolation source: Sea water | place: Canada:Atlantic | collected 2013-11
AGATTTCTGCCTGTCTCGTGGGCTCGGAGATGTGTATAAGAGACAGGTTATAAACATGAGGTTTACATAGCTACTGCTGCTACACAGTTCCCAAATTCACTCCAAGAAAAAAGTGATTGGTTAGATGAACACTTCCCTTTTATCACTTGGGAACACCGAATCATGTGTGGGCATAAATTTATTCTACGTGGCGATTTATTAATTGATGATCGTACATATAATTTAGATAAATTTGAAGGCGATACGCTTCTGTTTAATTCCCCTCATAACATTTTAGATAAAGGCTACGACCGTGTTAGTGATTGGAATGAAATTGCTAAGCGCTTACTTTAATTTTTCTTTAAATATGCAAATTGTATCTTCGGTTTTCAATTATGAATTCTGAAACCAAATTACGTTACCAAGGCTACTCTAAAACTCCAAGTCTTTTTTTGGAGAAAAGTCCAATAGATATTGATATGTACGAAATTGTAAATCCAAATGAGCAAATGGATTCAGACAATTTGGAATCTAGCAATCCTCGATTGGGAAAGTTGGTTGAAGAATTTGTTTTTTATGATTTGAAACAGAAATCAGAAATTAAATGGATTTCAGAAAACATTCAGATTCAAGATAACAAACTCACTATTGGTGAATTAGATACTTTATTCTATCAAAATCACCAGCCAATACATTTAGAGATCGTTTACAAGTTTTATCTTTATGATTCATTACATACCTATAATGATCCTTTAGAATATTGGATTGGTCCAAACCGAAAGGATACATTAGTTTACAAGCTCCACAAATTAAAACAGAAGCAATTTCCACTACTCCATGATTTTAGAACAAAATCTTATTTAGATAATTATGGATTAGAGGTAAACACAATTAAGCAGAAATTGTGTTTTAAAGCACAACTTTTTCTTCCATTTAATGATTTAGAAGTTGATGTGAAACTATTGAATAAAGATTGTGTAACGGGTTTTTATGTATCAATTGATAAGATTGAAATTTTAAAATCTTATCAATTTTATATTCCTAAAAAGTTAGACTGGTTGGTTACTCCGCACAATAATGTAGAATGGTTAAGTTTAGAAGCTGCCAAACATACAATTAAAACGTTTACTAATAACAAACGTTCTCCAATGTGTTGGATAAAAGACGAAACCTCACAACTTCAAAAGTGTTTTATAACGTATTGGTAATGGAAATAAAGCACAAATACTTCAAAATTTATAAGCCTTATGGCTATTTAAGTCAATTTATAAACAATCAAAACAAAAGGAGAAACAAGAAATTACTGAGTGAACTTCATCATTTTCCGAAAGAGACAATGGCTGTTGGCAGATTAGATGAAAAATCTGAAGGTTTACTGTTACTAACAACAGATGGAAAGTTCAGCAATTACATTACAAGTTCAAAGATTGAAAAAGAATACCATGTTATGGTGGATGGTATTATAAGTAAGGAAATAATTGATACGTTAAAAAACGGTATTGAAATTTCAATTAACGGAAAACCTTATATTACAAAACCTTGCAAAGCTTCACCATTAAAAGACATTAGCCACATTCAAAAACGCTTTGTTAGAGACGAAAAACATGGAGATACCTCATGGTTGTCCATTACGTTAACAGAAGGAAAATTTAGACAAGTAAGAAAAATGACCGCTAAAGTGGGTTTTCCGACGTTGAGATTAGTAAGGGTTCGGATAGGAGGCTATAAATTAGGTAGTATGAAAGCTTCAGAAATAGAAGTAATTAATTATTAGAAGCTTGATCTTTTGAAGAAGAACTATCCTTTTCTTTTATAACCACTTTTTCATTTATAAAGGTAATTTTAGCCTTTACTCCTGTGAGTAAATTCCATTCTTTAGAAGATATTAAATCACCCTTATCATCGTAAACCACAAATTCTGCGGTATTTGGGCCAGAATCTCCTTGATTTAGGGCAACAATATCAATATTGTTTCTACCTTCAGCTAAATTAATTTCTAAACGTTTGTAACTGCTCGTTAATGTAATACTATGGTAAACTATAATATCATTTACAATAACTTGCACTTTATCACCATCTGGATATTCGTGATCTCTACAAACTATATTCACAAACTTGGTATCTACTCTATATTCTCCTAAAAACTGATCGGACATTGTTTTAATTATTCCTCCTTTTTCAGCTTCTTTATTCCAACGTTTTTCAAAAATTTCACCAGGACTTTTTAAACCATCATCATCAATCATAGAAAATGGTTTTTTTGTCTCATTAAGGCCGTACATTTTTAAGCCTTTTAAGGGTATGCCGTTTAATTTGTCTTTACCACTCTTTTCATTTTCCTTGTCGAGTTTAGGAGCAACTTTAATTTTCTTTGGTGTGGAATCTTTTTCTTTTTTAGAGGTTTCAGCCGGAATACGTATAGATTTTGTCTCCTTATCTTTCACTTGGGCAAAAACCATACTACTGCAACAGATGCAGAACAAAAAGAATATGGTTTTTAAGGATTTCACGCTATTAAATTTAAAATTCATCAACTTGTAATAAGGTAACAAAAACCGTACCTACAATCAAAATAAACGTATAAAAAAGCAATTCCTTACAAAAAAAAGTTAAAACTTACCGTTAAAACTAATTCTTAACCGTCTATTGTATTCTTCAAAAAGCCAGTCTTTATAGTTTTGTGTACTGTTCATAATACAATAGCAATATTGCTTAATCCTATACGCTATTTCATCTTGAAGGTCTTTAATCAGTTCGCGCGCATCAAAAACATCTTCACTGTTTTCTATACAAATCTGGGAATGTTGGGCAATTGAGCGCTCTATGACCGTAAACGATTTTTTATTTGAATTAAGGACGTCTTTATACTCTGCTTTTACATCAAAATCAAGTGATTTTGATGTATTGAATTTTAATTTAATTTTCTCTGGCATTTCATACACAAAATCGCGTTCAATAGCTTCATCATCAACAATGTTATCTAAATATAAATCTGGATATCTAAAGATATGCTGCCAATCTACTGGCTGGCTCCAAGGTCCAAAGCGCACCACATTATTTCCTAAATCAATTACCTGAAATGATTTTCTTTCTTTATAAATACGGCTTCCACGGCCAATCATTTGAAAATAAAGCGTCAACGACCTTGTTGCTCTATTAAGAATAATAGACTCAACGGATGGTTCATCAAAACCTGTGGTTAAAATACTTACTGAGGACAGTACAGCATCTGGTGTGTTTTTAAACCATTTTAAGATATCTTTTCGTTCTTGTTTATTTGCAGTATTGTCTAAATGCCTAACGTTATAACCTGCTTTCTGAAAGGTATAAAATACTTCTTTTGAGGTATAAATACCATTGTTGAAAATCAACGTCTTTTTCCCTTTTGAAGTTTCCTCGTAAGCTCCTAAAAGTTTAGTCTGCATAGTGCTGTTGGTATAAAGTGCTTCCGAAGATTTTACCGTATAATCTCCGTTAATACCAATTTTTAACGTGGTTAATCCCACATCGTAATTGTACACTTCAGCATTTGCCAAAAAACCATTTTTTATTAATGTTGAAATATCATCGCCAACAATCAATTTTTTGTAATTGTCTTTCATTGGTAGTTTAATATTACTACTCAATGGTGTTGCGGTAACTCCTAGAATAAAACAGTGCTCAAAAAACTTGAATAATTTTCTGAATGAATTATAATGAGCTTCATCAATAATAACCAATCCAACGTTTTTAAGTTCAAAATCCTTATCAGATAATCGGTTGTTCAAGGTTTCTACCATAGCCACAAAACATTCAAAATCGTCTTGATCTGGTAGAGTTTTTACCTTACTGTTAATGACTTTATTTTTTACATTAAAACCTGAAAGTACATTTGAAGTTTGTTTGCACAGCTCAATTCTATGGGTAAGGATCACCACCTTTTTTTTGTGGGTTTCAATGTACTTACGAACAATTTCAGAAAATATAACCGTTTTTCCTCCTCCAGTTGGCAATTGGTACAGAAGGTTAAAATCATCAGCCTCTTCAGTCATTACATCAAATATGCGATTAAGGTCTTTTATCTGATAATCATAAAGTCGTTTTTCGGTAGTATTTTCTTGTAATATGTTTGTTTCTGAAGACATTTATAAACTTTTGGTAATAGGTTAATTTTGCAAAAATAGCACATTACAAGTGTTTTGCTGAAATATTGTTAACAACATTTAACAAGATTGGTACTGTTGTTGTGATTCATAAGGAATTAACATTAAAATATTTAGCTATTATGAAATCATTTAGAAGACATTCCACAACAGTTAATGCAGGTTCAATGGCAGACATCGCCTTTTTACTGCTCATTTTCTTTTTAGTTACTACGACTATTTCTGCTGACAAAGGAATTTTAAGAAAATTACCCAATGACTGTCCTCCCAATGTTGACTGTACTTTGGATATTGAAAAACGTAACGTTTTGAAAATTATAATCAACGACCAGCAAGAAATAATGGTTGAAGATGACGTTGTTGAATTGAATGCCATTAAAAAAATGATAACAGCTTTTGTAGATAATAATGGAAGTGATAATTGCGATTATTGTAAGGGCACTCAATCCGCGGAAAACTCAGATCACCCTAAAAATGCCGTTATATCTTTAAGTCATGATGCTTTGACAAAGTACGAATTGTTTATAGCGGTTCAAGATGAAATAACAAAAGCATATTATGATTTGCGCGAACGCTATGCTAAACAAACGTTTAACAAAACACCAGAGCAATTAACAAAAGCTGAATTAGAAAACGTAAAAAAAGCTTATCCGTTTATTGTATCTGAAGTTATGGTAAAAAGAAATTATTAAAGCAATGTGTCTTTAGGCGCAATACAATATTGAATTATCACCTTTTTTCTGCCCCATTTTATTGCGGCTTTCACATCAATACCCATATAAATATCAATATGGTTTCGGTAACGTCTGTTCATTTTATCCTTTACTGTAAACAAACTGTCAAAGCCTTTAATTTTTACTTGGGTATTGTACACTAAGCCAGAATCTAATAAATCTCTAGAAACAGCAATATATCTGAGACCAGGAATTAAACTATCTCCAAAAGCTGTAATATGCGGATTAGAATTGGTTTGATAAGCCAAGGAATTATAGGCAGTTGCGGTAACTTCCATTTTTTTTAAAATACAAGTCGCTTCTTGCCTACTATTACATGATAATAGAATAAAAATAAATAAGATTAAGATTACAATAAATCTCATGCTTTAAATATACAGTTAAAAGTTAAATTATGTTAAAATACTACTTTGTAATACATAGTACTGTAACAATTTTATTTCTGTGTCGTCTATTTAGTGTAATCAATTAAATACGAACAATCATGAGAACTTTAAACAACAATCAATTATCAAACACATCTGTAGAAACAAAAAGCTACTCTTGGAACAGTAAAAGACGTTACAGATAAGTAATTAAAAATTCATCAATCAAAAACAATCAGTTATGAAAAGATTATCTAAAATTGTCAACACATCCAATAGTTTGGATGATGACCTAGACACCGTTAAATACGAATTGGCTTAATCATCCATTCGAATTTAAACAAACAAACCAATACAGTAAATGTGTTGGTTTCTTTGTTTTTATCTATTTTTATGCAAAACCAATCCAATAATGAAAATCAAATCACTTTTACTTTTAACCATTTCTTTAATAATTTTGACGAGTTGTAAATCTGACAAATCAAATGAAGATGAGCTAATAGCAAAGGCTAAGTCCATACATGATCGTGTCATTACACTAGATACACATTGTGATATTAATGTGAAGAATTTTACGGATTCCTTAAACTACACCCAAGATTTAGATACACAAATCACATTACCAAAAATGAAAGAAGGCGGATTAGACGTTGCGTGGTTTATCGTTTATACAGGTCAGGACTCACTAAATGAATCAGGTTATAAAAAAGCATATGAGAATGCTATGTCCAAATTTAAAGCAATTCATAAACTCGTGAAAGATATAGCACCAAACGATATTGAATTAGCGCTTACCTCCAGAGATGTACGACGTATAATTAAAAATGGTAAAAAAGTAGCTATGATTGGTGTTGAAAACGGCTACCCAATAGGCACAGACCTAAGCAATGTTGGGTTGTTCTATGAGTATGGAGCAAGGTACATGTCCTTATCTCACAACGGTCACAGCCAGCTTAGCGACAGTAATACAGGCGAACGTGATAGCATTTGGCTTCATAATGGTTTAAGCGACCTCGGAAAACAAGTAGTTTCTGAAATGAACCGTGTTGGTATGATGATAGATGTTTCCCACCCATCAAAACAAGCCATGAAGCAAATGATTGAATTAAGTAAAGCTCCGATAATCGCATCGCATTCTTCAGCCAGAGCGTTATGTGATCATAGCAGAAATTTAGATGACGAACAACTACAATGGATGAAAAAAAATGGAGGAGTTGTACAAACCGTTGCTTTTACTTCTTATTTAAATACTGAAAAAAACGATGCCAGAAGTAAAGCCTTAAAAGATTTAGAAAAAACAGTTTTGGATTCTTTAGGAAGTAAGTGGATGTCCATGAAAGAAATTTCAAGCCTTCCAAAAGGTGATCAACGAGATAAATATATTGAAACGTACATTAAGATGAAAGGTATTGTGAAAGAAAAAGCTAAAACTATGGAAGGTCTCCCTCCTGCTGTTGATGTAACCGATTTTGTAAATCACATTGATTATTTGGTTGAAAAAATGGGTATTGACCACGTAGGTATTAGTAGCGATTTTGATGGTGGTGGAGGAATTGAAGGCTGGTCTGATGCTTCAGAAACCTTTAATGTCACTTTAGAATTGGTTAAAAGAGGTTATACTGAAGAAGAAATTGCTCAACTCTGGAGTGGAAACTTGTTAAGGGTCTTAGACGAGGTTGAGGCTGTTGCAAAAACTATGCAAACTGAAAGTTAAAAAATCTATATATTAAAAGAAAAAGCCAGCAATTTGCTGGCTTTTTTTGATTTAAATTCTATTTTAAGAAATTTTGATTTGTCTCAAAGGTTTTTTCTTGGCTTCATCACGCTTAGGTAATGTTACTTTTAAAATCCCTTCTTCATATTTAGCACTGATGTTATCAGTTTCTACGGATTCTGGTAAAGAAAATGTGCGTTTAAATGACGAATAACCAAATTCTCTTCTGGTGTAATTTTCATTAGAGTCATCTGTGTTAGTCTCTAACTCAGCAGAGATTGACAGCAAATTATTATCTACATTTAAATCAAAATCTGATTTCTGTAAGCCTGGCACAGCCATTTCAACTACAAATTCTTCATCATTATCTTTTACGTTTACAGAGGGCAATGTTATGCCGTTATTAAAATTAGACATAAACTCAGTACCAAAGCCTTGGTTAACCATATCATCAAACCAAGATGATATACTTGGTAATGTTCTATAACTAGAATTTGAATCACTACCTTTTTTAACGGTGGGAAATAAATTACTCATAATTTTCAAATTTTACGTTTAACATTATTTTATCTATTTATAAACAAAATAAATGCCATTGAAAATTATCTGAAAATTTTACAGAAAAACTGACAAAATTTCACACAACAAATTAAATAACAGAAGTTTAATTAATAGTTAAGTAGCGCTTTTAAAGCTTCTTCAAATTTACCTTTTGCTAAATACTGGTCTTCTAACTGGCCAATAAATGGTATTGGCGTTTCCATACTAGCTACACGTTTTACAGGTGCATCGAGGTATTCAAAACACTCTTCCATAAGCATTGCAGATATATCGCTGGCTATGCCGCCAAACATTGAGTCTTCTTGTAAGATGATAGCTTTCCCAGTTTTCTTTATAGAATTAAAAATGGCTTCTGTATCTAAAGGCTGAAGTGTTCTTAAATCAATCAAATCGGCTGAGACATCAGTATTATTTTCTAAAGTCTCTAGAGCCCAATGTACTCCTGCTCCATAGGTGATAATTGTTACCGATTCACCTTCTTTCAAAATAGAAGCTTTACCAAAAGGCAGTGTGTAATAATCCGTTGGTACATCTTGGCGAATACTTCTGTATAATGCTTTGTGCTCAAAAAACAGAACTGGATTTGGATCATTAATCGCAGTTGCCAATAATCCTTTGGCATCATAAGGAAACGCAGGATAAACTACTTTAAGTCCTGGCGTTTTAGTAAACCAAGCTTCATTTGTTTGAGAATGAAAAGGACCAGCTGCAACTCCTGCTCCGCAAGGCATTCTAACCACAACATCAGCGGCTTGTTGCCATCTGTAATGAGATTTTGCCAAATAATTAACTATAGGATTGAAACCAGAACTTACAAAGTCTGCAAATTGCATTTCTACTACAGCTTTCATGCCTGCTATAGATAATCCCATCCCAGTTTCAACAATAGCAGATTCACAAATTGGCGTGTTGCGCACTCTATCTTTTCCAAATTGTTCTACAAAGCCTTCTGTGATTTTAAAAACACCTCCATACTCCGCAATATCTTGTCCCATGATTACAAGACCTTTATGCAACTCCATAGACTGTCTAAGACCTTCAGAAATCGCATCAATTAAACGCAGCTCTTTAGCTTTAGAGTTTGAAATAACTTCCTCAAAATAAAAAGTTTTATATACATCACTTAATTCTTCACTTTCATTAGGGATAATTTCTTCTTCAGCATATGCAGATTCTAAAGCATCACTAATTTCAGTCTTGATCTCATTAGTATATCTTTCATCCGTTTCCTGATTTAAAATTTGCTCAGAAAACAAAAAACTTCTAAAATTTTCTATGGGATCTTTTGCCTCCCATTCTGTCATTAGTTCATCCGGCACGTATTTAGTACCACTAGCCTCTTCATGTCCACGACGTCTAAACGTTTTAAATTCAATTAAAATTGGACGAGGTTGTTTTCTTATACTTTCTGCTAATTTTTTAATTTTTGTGTAAGTTTCAATGACATTGTTGCCATCTAAAACGAAGGACTCTATGCCATATCCCTTACCTCTATCTGCTAAATGTTTACAATGATATTGCTCGTCTGTAGGTGTTGAAAGCCCGTAACCATTATTCTCAATGCAAAAAATCACTGGTAATTGCCATACTGAAGCAACATTGAGTGCTTCGTGAAAATCTCCTTCACTTGTACCTCCTTCGCCTGTAAAAACAGCTGTTACCTGTCCGTTTTTCTTCAATTTATTAGCTAAAGCAATACCATCTGCGACACCAAGTTGAGGCCCTAAATGCGAAATCATCCCAACAATATTATACTCTTGAGTGCCAAAATGAAACGAGCGATCTCTACCCTTGGTAAATCCGCTTGCCTTGCCTTGCCATTGGCTAAATAACCGATGTAAGGGTATTTCACGCGTGGTAAAAACACCAAGGTTTCTATGCATAGGTAGTATATATTCACTCGGTTTTAACGCCATCGTAACTCCAACAGAAATAGCTTCTTGGCCAATACCAGAAAACCATTTTGATATTTTACCTTGGCGCAATAGTATTAGCATTTTTTCCTCTATCAGTCGAGGCTTTAGCATATTATAATATAATTTCAATAACGCTTTGTCGCTAAGGTTGCGCTTATCGTAGTCAATATTACTTTTAGTGATTGTTGGCATAATTATTTTTAAGTATCTTCAAAAGTAAATAAAATGACTTAATTATTAGTCATAGAGTTTACTTGTCCCTAAAATGAAGTGTAGATTTTATAAGTATTTCCTTAACTTTGTATATTGTGATTAATAAAAACAAAACTCAATGGATAGAATACCTAGCGTAGATTTAAAGGACTTCATCTCAGATGATCCTAAACGAAAACAAAAATTTATAGATGAAATAGGAAAAGCTTACGAAGACATAGGTTTTGTAGCTTTAAAAGGTCATTTTTTAGATGACAAATTAGTTGATAACCTATACAACCAAGTCAAAAATTTTTTCGAACTTCCTCTTGAAGTCAAAGAAAGCTACGAAATACCAGGTATTGGTGGGCAACGTGGCTACGTGTCATTTGGGAAAGAGAGTGCAAAAGGAAAAAAAGAAGGAGATTTAAAAGAGTTTTGGCATTTTGGGCAATATGTAGAAGATGATGAAGAACGAAAAAAAGAATATCCAGAAAATGTTGAAGTAAAAGAAGTTCCTGAGTTTAATGCAGTAGGTAAAAAAACCTATCAAATGCTTGAAAAAACAGCAAAGTATGTATTGCGAGCATTGGCATTGCATTTAGATTTGGAGGAAACTTATTTTGATAATTATATACATAACGGGAATTCAATTTTACGACCAATCCATTATCCACCAATTACAGATGAACCTAAAAATGCGGTGAGAGCGGCAGCACATGGAGACATTAATTTAATTACACTTTTAATGGGAGCGCAAGGTCGTGGATTGCAAGTACAAAAGCATGATGGCGAGTGGATTGATGCCATTGCAGAACCAGACGAGCTTATGATAAATGTTGGAGATATGCTGTCAAGACACACCAACAACAAATTGAAATCTACTATACACCGTGTTGTAAATCCACCAAGAGAACTTTGGGGCACATCGCGTTACTCAATTCCATTTTTTATGCACCCAATAAGTGAAATGAAATTAGACGTTTTAGATAGCTGTATTGATGAAGATAATCCAAAACAATTTGATGACATTACAGCTGGTGAGTTTTTAAACCAACGCTTGGTGGAACTAGGACTTATAAAGAAATAGTTTTCAGTTTTCAATCGTAATATTAGTTATTTATGTTAACGATTGACTGCGACTGAAAACCGAAACTGTAAACTAATTAAATGGATTTACAAGATCAATTAAAAAACCTTTTTCCAGACCATGAGCCAGAGCCTTCTAACGAAGTTGAAGATTCTAACGATGGTCTATGGTTACAAGATGATCCTATAATTTGCAAATACGAAAAACGTAAAGGAAAACCTATAACCATTTTAGAAGGTTACACAGGAGCTACAGAAGATTTTAAAAAATTGGCAAAGGATTTAAAGACTAAACTGAGCGTTGGAGGAAGTTTTAAGGACGATAAAATTATCATACAAGGAGACTTTAGAAGTAAAATAATGAAAATTCTAAAGGAAAAAGGATTTAATGTAAAACGCGTGGGTGGTTAATATGGCAGAGACCTGTTTACATATCACCAATGGTAATAATTTAACCGATTACTTAAGAGAGTTAGATTTTGAAGAAGAGATACTTACCTGGCAAGAGATACTTTGTGAAGGCCCAACCATTCCGGCTATAAACTCTTCAGAATTCTTCGATATTCGTGCTAAATTCTTAAAAGATAATTATGATATTGAAGTGAACAATGATGAACTTCAAAATGAATTATCTAAATTAGATAATATTGAAAATTACACAGAAATAAACCTATGGTTTGAGTATGACCTATTTTGTCATATCAATCTTTTGGGAGTCATTAATCTATTACATCAACGAGAAATCAGCAAACCATTATATTTAATTTGTAGTGGCCGAGTTGAAGGTGAAAAAAATTTAAAAGGCTTAAGTGAGCTTAATCCAGAAGAACTAAAAAATCACTACGAAAATAAAGTACTTCTTTCAGACAAAGATAAAGATTTCGCCGTAGCATTATGGCGCACGTATTGCGGAAAAGACCACAATATATTTAGACCATATATTCTTAAAGACTCTAGTTTTAAATACATGAGCAATTGCCTAAAAGCGCACTTAGAACGCTTTCCCAACCAAAAAAATGGTTTGAGTGTTCTAGAGGAAAATATCTTGAAGATTATTAATAAAAACAATGTAAAGTCAACACACCACCTTTTGGGTTACAGCCTTAACTACCAAGGTTACTATGGCTTTGGCGATACTCAATTAAAGCGTATTATACAAGGTCTATCCATATTTTATGATGAAACACCAAAGGGTTTAATGCTAAATAGAAAAGGTCATTTTGCAATTTTAAAACAGCATAATTTTGCTTCTGAACTAAATAATTCATTGACATACGGTGGTATTAATCGATTGCATTTTCAATTTAATTCAGATTTAAACAAACTAGTTAAAACCAACTTACATGTCAATTAAAGACTCAGAACTTATATTGAATCCTGATGGAAGTGTTTATCACTTAAACCTTAAACCAGAAGATATTTCGGATACTATTATTTTTGTGGGAGACCAAGATCGGGTTGAAAAAATCACAAATCATTTTGACAGTATTGAGTTTAGTACTCAAAAACGTGAATTTAAAACTCAAACTGGCTATTATAAAGACAAACGTATTTCAGTAATTTCTACAGGTATTGGCCCAGACAATATTGATATTGTACTGAACGAGTTGGATGCGTTGGTGAATATTGATTTAAAAACCAGAAAACCCAAAAAAGAACTTACCAGTTTAAATATTATTAGAATTGGCACTTCTGGTGCTTTACAAGCAGATATACCTGTGGATTCATTTTTAATCAGTACGCATGCGCTGGATGTAAATGGTATGTTACATTTCTACCAAATAAATGGCATTAGTAATCCTGAAATTGAAGATGCTTTTATAAAGCACACTAATTGGGATAAAAATAAAGCGCGACCAATTATAATAAACAACAGTAAGTATTTACAAAAATATTTTGAAAGTGATATCATTTTTAAGGGAATGACTGGCACTGCAGGCGGCTTTTATGGACCTCAAGGCCGTGTATTACGTCTTCCTCTGCACGATGCTGAACTTAATTCTAAATTAGATTCATTTAGCCACAAAGATTTCAGGATAACAAATTTTGAAATGGAAACCTCTGTAATTTACGGACTTTCAAAATTACTGGGACATGAGGCATTATCGCTTAATGCAATTATAGCCAACAGAGCTAATGGTACATTTAGTAAAACACCTAAAAAAACTGTTGACAAACTTATTCAATATGCTTTAGAGCGCATTGTAAATATTTAGTTATAACCAAACTGCTTCTTTCTTAAACGGAAGAAAACGAAACAAGTTAATCATAAATGAAAAAAGTAAAGATTGGCGGTGTGCCAGAACATTTTAATTTAGCCTGGTATTTAGCATTAAAAAATGGTGATTTCAAGGCCAAAGACATCAATCTTAGATGGCACGATTACTATGGAGGAACTGGTGAAATGTGCAAAGCGCTGCGTGATGGAGATATTGACTTAGCTGTTATTCTTACCGAAGGTATTGTAAAAGATATTATAGCTGGTAACCCTTCTAAGATTGTACAGACTTTTGTACAATCTCCATTAATTTGGGGCATCCACGTTGCCAAAAATTCAGATTTTAAACAAATTGAAGACATTCAAGGAACGAGAGCAGCTATTAGCCGTTATGGATCTGGATCACATTTAATGGCTTATATAAATGCTAAAAATAACAACTGGGACTTAGAAAAAGACTTAAAGTTTGAAGTTATAAAGAATTTAGATGGTGCAGTTGAAGGGCTAACCAATGGTGATGCTGACTATTTTATGTGGGAAAAATTCACGACCAAGCCTTTGGTGGATAAAGGAACTTTTAGACGTATTGCAAACTGTCCTTCACCTTGGCCTTGCTTTGTAATCGCAGCTAGAGACGGTTATATTGAAGAAAATGGTGATGATTTAAGATCTATCTTAACTACAATTAATCAAACAACATCAAAATTTAAAGCAATACCAGACATTGACAAAACTATAGCGCAACGCTATGAGCAGGAGTTAAAGGACGTACAGGAATGGCTTTCTATTACCGAATGGTCACAAAATTTGATTGACCAAAAAACAATGGTAAATGTACAAAAACAACTTTTTGATTTAGATATTATCTCTAAAAAAGTTGACTACTCTACTTTAACATTTAACCCTTTTTAATATAATTTTAATCGTTAAAAAGCAAAAAAAATCGACGAAAAGATTTGTAATAATTCTAAATAACACGTATAAACTTACATTTTTTCTATATAACCTTCACTGTTTCAATTTTTTATTTATCTTTGACGCACCGAGTCTCAGCTATTATTCAATCAACATAGATTAATTATGATTTTAACAATTACTCTAGTCTTATCTTTTTTAGTTGCTATTAACTTTTTGCTATTAATTTTTAGTTGTAACAAAACATCTAAAAAGATAGAAAGTAAGCGGCCTCGAATTATTAGAAACGAAAGTCCTACTATAGTTTCCACTCAATTAGGGTCTCGCCAACTTGCTGCAACAGGAAGTTAGTTTTACTAAAATGCTTATTACCAAACCAATAACCTCTATTAGCACTTAAAGGAGATGGATGTCCGCTTTCTAATATTTGGTGTTTTTTAGTATCAATTAGTTTTTTCTTTTTCTTTGCAAAACCTCCCCAAAGTAAAAAGACAACATTCTCTTTTTCTGCACTTATAATTTTGATAACTTCATCTGTAAACTGCTCCCATCCTTTATTTTGATGACTACCAGCTTGGTGAGCTCTAACGGTTAACGTAGCATTTAACAATAAAATTCCTTGATCTGCCCACGCCATTAAATTACCACTTTTAGGATATGGAATTCCTAAGTCCTTTTCAATTTCCTTAAAAATATTAATCAATGAAGGTGGGTGAGGAATACCGTCATTTACTGAAAAGCATAAGCCATTAGCTTGTCCGTTGCCATGGTAAGGATCTTGCCCTATAATAACCACTTTAAGGTCTTCAAACAAACAATGGTTAAAAGCATTGAAAACATCATTTCCTTTGGGAAAACACTTATGGTTTATATATTCTGTCTTAACAAACTCAACTAAATTCTTAAAATAAGGTTTATCGAATTCTGGTTGCAAATATGGTTTCCAACTCTTGTGAATATCAACATTCATACATTCAAAATTTTATCAAAAATAAGAATTAGAATCCTTAAAACTCATAATTAGGCTTGTGTAGCTAAATCTGCTAAATTTGTAAGTATTAAAGCAAAAATTTTACATGATAAGAATTCATGAAAAAACATTAAAGGACTTAGAATTCTTTACTGTTTTAAACCTGTCTCTTATACACATCTGACGCTGCCGACGAATAGAGAGGTG
>OLHK01000299.1_pt1 | contig 14854 bp, 12 predicted proteins | sample 1609371 | NCBI WGS metagenome assembly OLHK01 (sample SAMN05416779, study PRJEB24817) | seawater metagenome | isolation source: Sea water | place: Canada:Atlantic | collected 2013-11
TACACCTCTCTATTCGTCGGCAGCGTCAGATGTGTATAAGAGACAGGTATTAATATGATAAAATGCAGTATTTAATTACACTAGCACTAGCTCAGGTGCTGATAACAATTTATCTTCTTTGGGAGGATTTTAAAAACAAAAAGGCAGAAAGATATTTATTGCTATATATACTTATTTTAGGAACATATCTTGTAACAAAATTCATTTATATAGAGTTTTATGAAAGTACTGAGAAGTATATTAAGTTCAGTACACCTTTGGGTTTAGCAGGTGGTCCTCTACTCTATTTTTATGTAAAGTCTAAATTAAAAGAAACTATATCTAAGACAACACAGCTTATACATCTAATTCCTTTTGCCATTTTTTTGGTTTTCTTTATTATTTCAATTCTGGTAATATATTTCAAAGAAGATCATTCACTTTTTAATATATATTCACAAACTAAAGGACTTGTAGCATTTGTTAGTGTTTCGGGATATTGTATCTATCTGCTTTTTCATCTAGGTAAAAACAAGAAAAACAAAAAAAATTATGGTGGTTTAGGGTTCCCCTTTGGTTAATGCTTACTCCTGGTATAGCGGTAATAACACCCTATATCTTGTTTAAAGAGGAATCTATATTATTTCGGTATGTAAATTTTATATGTCTTTTTTTCGTTTTAATGAGTATTCTTAGACATTACTTCAAAGAGCCTAAAAGAAAGAAATCAACTATTGATGCAAATCTTGAATTAGAGAAAGCTGCATATAAAAAATCGGGTTTAACAGACAATAAATCAAATGAGTATGTTGATCAGTTAGTACTTCTTATGGAAAAGAACAAACTCTTCCTAAAACCAGATTTAACACTTGATGAGTTGTCAAAAAAAATGAATGTACCAAAGCATCATCTTACCGAGGCTTTAAACGTGAACTTAAACAAAACTTTTTATCAGTTTATAAATGAGTATAGGGTTAATGAGTTTAAGAAGAGAATAACAGATTCTTCTAAAAAAGAAAACTTAGTTTACCTTGCTTATGATTGCGGTTTTAATTCAAAAACAACCTTCTTCAACTACTTCAAAAAATTAGAAGGTATGACTCCATCTGCCTACAGAAAACAAACTGTTCTCTAATTTACAATTTAATAACGTTTAGATAAAAACCCTAACTAACCCTACAAAACTCTAAAAAAATAAGTTCGGATTGTATGGCGCGAACTTTTTATTGACCCTCTCGCTTAGTTTGAACTTAAATTTTATACAGTCGAAATAGTTTTGTCTCATAAACCAAAATTAATTAAGATGATTACCTTGAACAATTGCTTAAAGCTAAAATTAGTATCATGCATTTTGAGTTGCATGTTTACAGTAATGCTGTATGCCCAAGAAACAGGTTCTGTTTCTGGGCAAATTAAAGATGTAAATGGAAGTTTGCCATTTGTTAATATCACAGTAAAAGGACAAACTATTGGTACCACTAGTGATATTGACGGTAACTTCACACTCGTTAATGTAAAAAAGGGAGCACAAACATTATTGATATCCTTTTTGGGATATCAGACTTTAGAAAAAGAATTGAATGTAACTGCTCGTTCTAATAACAATTTGGGGATTATTACCCTAACAGAATCAGTGGAAGCCTTAGAGCAAGTTGTTATAAAAAGTAGCTTTTTACCATCACAAAGAAGGGCTTTGGCAATTCAAAAGAATGCAGCATCAATTTCTAACGTACTTGCAGCAGATGGTATTGGAAAATTACCAGACCGAAATGCAGCAGAAGCTGTGCAGCGTGTTCCTGGTGTAACTATTGAAAGAGACCAAGGAGAAGGACGTTTTGCCATAGTTAGAGGCACTCCTATTGAATGGAGTTCTAACCTTGAAAACGGTGACAGACTACCTTCTGCAGATGGCTTTAGTGGTTCTAGGCAAGTAGCTTTAGATGTTATACCAACAGAACTTATAGAATATGCAATTATAACCAAAGCACTGACGCCAGATATGGAAGGTGATGCTATAGGTGGCTCAATCAATTTCAAAACCCGTACCGCACCAGACGATTTTACTTTAAATGTAAGTGCGGCTGGTGGTTACAATGATCAAGTACAAAAAGGGTCTTACAACGCTTCCTTAATAATAGGTGACCGTATTAGTGATAAATTCGGATTTTTAGTATCTGCTGCAATATGGGACAGACCTTGGGCCTCAGATAATTATGAATTAGAATACAATTTTGATCAACCAGGAACACAAGGATTTTCTGTAAATAATCTTCAACTTAGAGATTATGAAGGAGGTAGGAAAACTGTTGGTCTTAATACTGCAGCAGAATATGATTTAAATGACAATAACCAATTTATTGTAAGAGCAATCTACGATGTATTTTTAGATGATGAATTTGCACGCCAACACAATTTTAATTTTCCAGAGGGCCCAGACGAAGCTGAAAATGAAGGAAGTGCTGAAATCACAATCAGAAACGGTGGCTTTAAAACTGAACTTTATGGTGGTGAATTAGGAGGAAATCACAGGATTAACTCAAAATTAAATTTAGACTGGAAAGGCTCTATTTACAAAACAACTTTTACTCTAGGTAACAATAGTGGTTTACCCGATGGATTAAAAGGTATTCAAATCGCACAGTTTCAGCAAGGCGGCACATTTTCAAATACATCTTTAGATAATTTTACGTATTGGGATTTTGATTCCCCAAATGGTGTTGGTGGCTCTGGTGACGTTTTTCAGCCTGGTTTTGATGGACCTTTAATTCCTCAAGCACTTGCCCTAAGTAATGCAGGTGTTTTCATTGCAGACTCTGAGGAAAAAGATTATGTAGGTCAGGTAAACTTAAAATACAACCCAACAAGTGATGCAACTTATAAAATTGGTGGTAAATATAGAAATAAGCGTCGTGAAGCAGTTAACAGACAGGTGTTTTTTGTGCCTGCTGCTTTTGCTGGTGCTGATGTGCCAATTCCTTTCTATTCTGATTTTGAAATGGAACCATACGATTTAAGAGGCGGATTTTTAGAAGAGTTAAATACACCATATTCGGATATCTTATTAGATGAAATGATGACTGAAGATGCCCTTGGCAGATTAATGCAAGACATCTTTGTTGATAATCCTGATAATTATTTTTCTACAGATAATTTTACTGGTGGTGCTTTGCCAAACGAATTGAGTGGCTTTAAAGGTACAGAAAATGTAGCTGCTTTCTATGCTATGGGAGACTGGAAACTAACAGAAAAATTATCCCTAACCGCTGGAGCACGTTTTGAACAAACAAATATTGATTTAGATGGGTTTGAATATGATACAGAAGAAAATTTAACCAGTTTTAATGCAGATGCTTCCTATGGATCATTTTTACCATCCATACATTTCAAATACTCACCAAAAGAAAATTTTAACCTTCGTGCTGCTTATACAAAAAGTTTAGCCAGACCAAATTTTGCAGACATCAATCCTAACAGAACAATATCTGATACAGGAAGTGGCATTACCTTAATAAGCGGTGGTAATCCAGATTTAAAACCAACCTACTCAAACAATTTTGACTTACTGGGTGAATATTTCTTTAAGGATGTTGGTGTTGTTTCCGCAGGTGTGTTCTATAAAGATTTATCAGATATTATCTTTCAAAATCTGAGCCAAGAAACTGTAAATGGAAACACAGTTCGTATTCAAGAACCACAAAACTTGGAGGATGGTTATTTGTTGGGCTTTGAATTGGCATTTGTAAAACGCTTTACTTTTTTACCTGGTTTTTTAGACGGATTTGGTGTTGATGCCAACTATACTTATACCAAATCTGAAGTGGATGTTCCCAATTTTGATTCCGCAACCGGAGAAGTAACCACAGATACACAAACCCTAATTAACCAACCAGAACATATTTACAATGCATCTCTTTTTTATGAAAAATATGGACTCACAGCAAGAGTTGCCGCAAATTTTAAAGGAGAGTACGTGGATGAATATCGTGTCGCAGCAGGACCAAGTCATTACAGATATTATGACAAGAATTTAACCTTAGATTTCAGTACTTCATTTTCTATTTCTGATAAAATCAAAATTTTTGCTGAAGTAAATAATTTAACCAATGAACCGCTTAGATATTATCATGGCACATCTAATAGACCAGAACAAACAGAATATTATTCAATAAGAGGTCAATTAGGCTTAAGAGTCAATCTCTTTTAATAAAAGTCAAAAAACAAACTACTGTAGCAATATTGTTACAGTAAATTAAAAAATATAAAATCATGATATTACAAAGAATATACACCGTATTAGCTGCAATGGTAATTTTTACCTCTTGTGGAGATTACAAAGAAACACCTAGACCTAAAAAATCTTTGAACGAAGATCTAGCTATTACATTTGATGAAAACCAAAAAAACTTGATTTTCAATGCACCTCAAATAAAAGATTGGAAACTTTATAATTTAAATGCAGACCATACCATTGGTAAACCTATCATTTTTAACGAGAAAGGGATACTAGATAAAGATCTAGGCAATAAAAGACATTACTTTTTGGCAGTTTCAGGTAAGGATTCCGTGTATCTTTCTAATAGGCATTTAGCTATTGAAGGTGCTGAAAACGCCAGAGATCTTGGTGGTTTATTTACCAAAGATGGCTACCAAGTAAAATGGGGATTGATATATAGATCTGGTATGCTTTCTGAAATTAATAATGATGAATTTGAAATGCTTAAATCCTTAAATGTACAAACAATATGCGATTTTAGACAAGATGCTGAAATAGAAGAAGATCCTGATACATGGCCAAATATCGAAACAATCAACACAGTAAGAATCACAATTGGAGACGACACTATTTCGCCTAAGGAGGTGTTAAAACAACTTGAATCTGATGACTTTGATGGTGATATGCTTATGCAGGAAGCTAATAGAGGTTTCGTCAATACAGCTTCCAAAAGCTATACAGATTTTTTTAAACTTCTATTAAATAATAAAAATTACCCAATACTTTATCATTGTTCTGCTGGTAAAGACAGAGCCGGATTTGCTTCTGCAATGATTTTATCTGCCTTAGGTGTTGAAAGGAAAATCATAATAAATGAATATCTATTGACCAATTATCTCACCCATGGTGTCAGTGAGGATAAAATTGAAAAAGCTGCCCTTTTTTATGGTATTGATGCTGATAAATTAAGAAAGTTGATGGGCGTAAAAGTAAGTTATATTAACGCTGCTTTTGATGCTATTGATTCAAAATACGGCAATGTAAATAATTACCTATGTGAAGCATTAGGTGTTTGTAAAAGAGAGATAGAACAATTAAAATCTAAATTACTTTACAATTACAACAGCACGATCACGGTAGATGAATTAGGCATTGAGCTTCCTGAAAACAAAGATCAAATCACAGGAAAATCTATGCTAGAGGGTGCAAATAATTTCAGAGAGTTTAATGTTGCCAATGGAAAGCTAAAACCAGGAATATTGTTTCGCTCTGATGCGCTTCATGAGCTTACTAAAGCCGACATCAAAAAATTGGAAGCCATGAACCTTAAATCGGTTGTGGATTTTAGATATGAAAATGAAATAAAGGAAGATCCAGACAAGAAAATTAATACAGTAACTAAAGCCGTAAATTATCCTATCGGTAGAAATCCTGATGAGCTCGAAACATTAATTGATGATGAAACTTACAATAAAATCAGAACGTGGTACATGGACGGTAATTTTAAAAAAGTAGATAGCGTTTTAAAGTTGAATAATATCGATATGGCAAAATCAAGAATTGAACGTTATGAATCCTTCCCTTTACAATTTGAGGAATCTTATGGTAATTTCATGAAAATGTTAGCTAATCCATCTAATTACCCATTGGTGTTTCACTGCCAAGGTGGTAAGGACAGAGCTGGTTTCGCTTCGGCTTTAGTACTAAAAACCCTCGGTTTTAGTAATGATGCCATTATTCAAGATTATGTAACGACAAACCTATTTACTTACAAAAATATTTCGGGCATGTACAAAATGGGCGTAAAATCTTTAGAGCCTTCTTATGGAGCAAATGCTGAACAGCTTAGAGCAAGCTTTACTGCAATTGACAAAGAATATGGTTCATTTGACAATTATCTGCACAAAGGATTAAACCTTACGGACACAGACATCAATAACATCCGCACTAATCTATTGCAATAGTTAAATTCTACAAAATATTTCAGGACTCAAGTTATTTATGGGTCCTGAAATTATTCAACTTAATTTTAAAATTCCTATAAAATTACACACCAATGAAAAAAGTATTAATACTATTACCATGTTTCTTAATGGGTTTTATAAATTATGGACAAGAGACCATTGAACAAAATAATTATTGTGCCAATCCGTTTGAAGTCAATTTTCCTGAAAATTGCGAAAAACTGAATATTAACTATGTTTTGGAAGGTGCTGATAACTTTAGGCCAATTACGGTTGCTAAAAATTCCGAAATTAAAATTAAAAAAAATACACTTTATAGGGCTGATGCTTTAAACCAACTCACAACAAAGGATGTCGCTTACCTTGAAAATTTAGGTATTAAAACTGTTATAGATTTTAGAACTGAAACCTCTGATGAACCTGATGTAAAATTAAAAACTGTAAAGCTTTGGATGAATCCAGGAATTTCAGAAGATGGAGGTGGTTTTATGTCTAATTTTGATGACGAAACAGGTAAAATGGTGGGCAAATGGTTTTATTCTGGTAATTTTCATAAAATAGATAGTATTTTAAAAGCCAAGAAAATTGATTATGTAACCCAAAAGAGTGATAAATATGCCACACTACCTCATTTCACAGAAGAGTATAGCATTTTTATGAAAACACTTGCAGACAAGAAAAACTATCCTATTGTGTTCCACTGCCAAGGTGGTGCAACAAGGACGGGTTTTGCATCTACAATTGTAATGAAATTATTGGGCTATGCTGATGAAGACATTTATAATGATTTTTTAGCATCCAATGTATATGGAGTAAAACCAATGAAAGCAATGTTTCCAGAAGATTTAAAACATTTGGCAAAATCTTTTTCAGTATTTAAAGCTCACTTACAATCTTCTTTTAAAACTATTGAAAGGGAATATGGTTCTTTTGATAATTACTTACAAAAAGGCTTAAAACTTACTCATAAGGAAATTCTTAAAATCAAAAATAACTTACTCGTTAAATAAATGAGCTCTAGGAGTAAAAATGTTTTATTTCAAATTATTTAACCTCAACTTTTAGTTGACCTTAATTGTTTGTTATGTTAACTAAACTTCAAAAAAACTGAATAAATATTATATTGATTATTTTCCTCTAAGCCATTTAAACTCATCTGTTCTTATCACATAGCCTATGCGTATCATACTCCGTGATTGTTGGTAATTAAGCAAACCCTCAGCTTGGCCAACAAACCACTCTAACATAATGTATTGGTTAGATACGTTGTTTTTAAATGGATTAAAATAAATCCGTGACCTTACTGATCCTTTTGCTTCAAAATTTAAGCCTTTTCTCAACCTAATATCAAAAATCCACTTATCTGGTTTTAGAGTATGTGAAACTTTGACTTCTCCCAGGCCAACGTATTCTAAAAGATCGGGATTGCCTTTCTTATATGCAAATGGTGCCCAAACTTTAAAACTGCCAATGGTATTTTTATGCAAGCTCGTTGTATATTCTAAGCTTATACGGTTCCAAGTTCTGGAAAAAATACTATCTCTACCATTAGACTCGTGCTCAAAAGATAATGCACCAATCCCTTTCAGTTTATTTTCCTTATCATAAAAAATCTTACCTACAGCTATGGATGGATTAAAATTAATATCATTAAACGGAAAGGATTCCCTGTAAATATCCCAAAATGCTTTTTGGGTATAAGTCAAAAACAAATAAGTTTCCCACGGTAATTTACTCCGTGTAAGAATCTGTTTAAAACTAATTTGGTATTTGGCATCAGCTGTTGATCTATTAATAGGTTTATTAGTTGGCACACCAGAAATAAAATAGTTGTCCTTGTGGATTGAAAAATAAGGCATCTTAGCTAAAGAATCCTTCAATTCTTGTTTTGTATAAGTTTGTGCTTCACAATTTTTGCTGAAAAATATTACTCCCAACAAACAAATAAGTGTTGCTGATACCTTATAGGTTTTTGTACTGTATGCCATTAACTTTTTTTCTATTAATTATAAAATAATTTAATGAGTAATCCCAAGAATAACCATACATAACAAATAAAAGCACTGTATTTTAAAATATTTTCAAGCAACTTACTCTTTGGAGCCATTTCACTCATTTTATTTTTTATATCCTTTTTCTTATAAAACCCTAAATAGATCAAATAGCCTGAAATTACTATAAATGCAATATTCAAGTAAAACGTATAATTAACTTTAAAAAAACCCTCTTCTGTAATTTTAACCTGAGATGGGTCTGGCAATATACTGAACAAATCAAAGGTATAATGCAAAGTAAAGGATGTTACTATTAAGGCTGTAAATAATAGAAACAGTATAAACAGAGACATTTTCCATCCATAATATTTTGCATTGATTCTTAATACTGGAAACACAACAAGGTCACTGAAAATAAAAGCCATAACTCCGGCAAAACTTACTCCTTTTCCAAAAAGCAAAGCTGCTAATGGTATGTTTCCCATAGAGCCAATAAAGGTTAAGAATGCAGCGATTGGTCCAACAATAATATGCTCTAAAATCTCAAAAAATGTAAAATCGGTATTGCCCTGACCACTGTTTATAAATAAAGTTTGAAAAAATGAATCTGGTACAAAAGCAGCTACAATACCCGCAATGGTAAAGCCGACGGTAACATCCTTCCAGACCATTTGCCATTCCATTTTATACTTTTTGGCAACACGTGCCCAATTTGCTTCTTTTTTTATTTGGGATTTCCAGTCTTGGGAATATGTCTCTGAGTCATCATCTTCACTTTTTAGATTTTTTCTTGCATTTTCAATAAGCTTTTTGGGATTTATTAAACGGATTATAACCCAACAAACTCCAATGAGTAAAATGCCTCCTATATATTCTCCTACAACAAATTGCCAACCCAAAAAGATTGAAATAATAATTCCTAATTCAATTACCAAATTTGTAGATGCTAACAGAAATGCTACTGATGAAACAAAACTTGCTCCTTTTTTAAAGATAGATTTTGTAGATGCCAAAGCAGCAAAACTGCAAGAACTACTTATAAAACCAAAGAAAGTACCTATGAGTACGCTTTTTGCTTCATTTTTCCCCATCGCTTTCTGCATCCGTTTTTCGGTTACAAAAATCTGAATCATACTACTGATAATATATCCCAAGATAAAAGCCCAAAGTGCCATCCAGAAGAAGCCTACCGTTGTATATGCCGCCTCTGCCCATTGTTCTAAAAATGATTCCATATAAATACTCTATAAAGGTCTAAAAAAGGTAAAGTATTTTAATAAAATTAACTTAATACCTATAGGCTTTAACGGTATTAGTTAATTTAATACTAATATATTCTACACCAAAATCAACTTACTTCAACTGTCTGGGATTTTTATTTTAGTAATTTTCCCTGATGTAGTTCCTTAGAAATGAGGCTACAACAAATTTTTACGCACCACTAAACGCAACTAACCCAATTACTGGCAGTAGTAAACCATATTTCAGAATACTTTATTATTTTTCATCCTCTAGTCGTTTTATCATTGATTTCATTTGCTCAATTTCTTTACGCTGTGCTTCAATGATGTCTTCTGCTAATTTTTTGGCTTCTGGGTCTTGAATGTCTGCCCTTTCACTTGTTAAAATAGCAATAGAATGGTGTGGTATCATTGCTTTCATCCAAAGGACATCTCCAATAATTGGGGCTTGTGTCCTTACCAATCCTAATGCTGCAACAAACAGTATAAAACTTCCTAATAGTATGGTTACATTCTTCTTTTTGTTGTTATACATTTTTCGCATAAAAAACCACATAATTACTGACATAGCTGAAATCCCCAAACATGTCATGTAAAATCGGGTTAGGCTAAACCATACGTGGTCTATGGCAAAGGTGTTTAAATACATTGTAATGTACATGGCTACAAATGAGCAAGCCAGCATCAATAAAAAGGTTTTGTAGTTGCCTTTGTTTGAGTGTTCTTTTGAATTTTCCATACTATTTTTAATTTTAAAAGATTGACCTTAAGCTTACCATAACTAGCAATATAGTGTTTTCTATAAAACTGGCTTTAGTCATTGGTAATTTAAGTGCTGTATCCCAACAGGCATAAATGATGGCTTTTTTATTTAAAAGTGTTTTCGTGACAATAATGGATATTTACAGTAAATGACACTGTAGAGAATAACACTACAAAAGCCATTGCTAAAGACCTTTTTGGAAAAAGTGCTTCGTGACTAATAGCAAAGACAGTAAATTTAATAATAATTTTTACTTAGAAATAAATCCGGAATACCGCATTTACTGTTAAACCCAAAGAAAATCTAGAAAACCTATCTAATGAACCATTCTCATTAATCCTGTAATAATGGTTAATGGTATTTTTTCTATTGGATATATTCCAAAGTGATGCTCCTATTTCTGATTTATATCTTTTATTTATTTTTAGCTTATATAAAGCAGAAGCATCTATTCTTAAATAATCTTTCAACCTATCAGCATTGGCTTTGTCAAAATTCACATCGCCATCTACAATTTCAGCACCGCTTAAAGGAATTGAGGTTGGTTTTCCTGCCCTATAGTTAACTCCAGCAGATATACTCCAAAATTCATTGCTATATGTACTTCCCATGGCAACAGCATGCGTAATATCAAAATTACTCGGAAACTCAACATCTTCCAAACCCTCAAAAGTATAAGTGTTATTTATATATGAATAGCTTAACCAACTACTAATACTATTAATTTTTTTTCTTATTAGTAATTCTAAACCATAAGTGTTATAACTACCTTTTTCTTTAGCAAACTCATATTTTGTGGTAAAGCTTTGACTTTGGGTTGTTATGCCTTCCACAGTTTTATAATATGCTTTTGTATCCAATAACCAACCATTATTTTTATATAATACTCCTAACGAAACTTGTTTACTTTCCATAATTGGGATGGTGTCATTATCCGTCAATTGCCAACGTCGCTTCTCTATACCCAAAAAATCATTTTGAAAATTCACAATCTGTGAGATATTTTGGTGTTTAAATTCACCTAGAGCTTCTATTTCAAGGTTTTTGCTTATAGTTTTGCGAACACTTAACCTTGGTTCAATAATCAATTTCTTAAATTTGGATATATAATTAGCCCTTATCCCTAATCTTATTGAAAAATCCTTTTTAATATTGGCATGATTAACTTGGGCAAAAGCTGCGTGTTCTCGTAAAACCTCTTCATCTCGCCGTAAAAATCTTGGCAAATCTATATCGTTAAGGTTAACGACCTCTGTCTCAGAAAAGTTGTATCCTAGTTTATATTGCCAGTTATCTTTTTTAAATATGTTTTCTAATTTAATTCCTGTTTCTGAAACTTTGTTTTCTTGTAAAAAAAGTTGCTCAGATAAAACATCTGCATTCTTGGATTGCAAGTTGTAATCACTATTATATAAGCTTAGAGTGGAAAACAGTTTGGTACTCCAGTTCCTTTTATAATTCAATCCAAAAGCAAGGCTACTTTGAGACACACTACTTTTTCGTGTTGAAATTGAGCCGTCTCTATTTGCTGTTTCATTAAAACTTAAATCATTATTTATAAGAATGAAGTTTAGTCTTATATTATCCTTTTTAGATAATTTGTACAGCCATCTCAAAGACGCATCATAAAAATTAAACTCTTGATCGGAATTGGTTACATTAGAAACATTGTTTTCAGCCTCGGTTTCTTGAGTTACCCTATCAAAATAGACTTTGTATGTTGGTGATCTTACAAGTCCATCTAATGATTTCCTTGAGGCAAACTGTAGGGATGACTTTTCGCTAATTGGGATGTCAGTAAATAATTCAGCGTTTAAAAAGTTCAATCCAAATATTCCTTTGAACTTTGAACTTATTTCATTTTCAGTTTGCATTAGTATTGTGCCTGAAACCCCATCTGTATAAGACGTATCCGTCCCATTGTTAATTACATTGGCGGTTTGTGTCATATAGGGATTAAAACTAGAGATTAGACCAAAAAAATGGCCTGTTTGGTACATTTTAATATCGTCCCACAGCATAAGGTTTTGATCATTGGAACCACCTCTTATATTAATATTAGAAACCGTTTCGTCAACACTTAAAATACTTGGTAAGGCCTGTACAGTCTTTAACACATCAGATTCAATAAGACCTGGCAAGAGGCTGAATTTATCATAATCTATGGCTATAGTCCAATCTTCTTTTTTTTCTATCCCTTTAATGATATATGCTTGGAGCAAAACTGAATTGATTTCCTCAACATCCTCTAACATATGGATGGTTTCACACTGATTTAAGTTGAATTGATCTACATTTTGCTCAAGGGTTTTAAAACCCATAAACCTTATGCTCACTACTTCTTTCAGGGACTTTAACTCAATTTCAAAATATCCGTCTTCATCACTTATTGTGTATAAAGATTTTCCGTTTATAGTGGCGCCAGAAAGTGGCTGCTGTGAGTATTTGTCTACTACATATCCACATAAAGTTACAGGCTTATAGATGGTAATGATAAACTCGCTTGCGCGATTAAAAACTAAATTAGTCTGATTTTGGAGATTGTCTATTTTTTGGGATAGAGTTATGGTATCCAAAACAGGAATGACTTTGACGTCTTTTAAAAGGTTGCTCTCGTAATTAAATGTTATGCGGTGTAGTGTGGATATTTTATCCAGTACTTCTGTTATAGGTACTTTTTTTCTATCCTGCCCATAATTGGCAAAAAAAAATAGTTGTAGTATAAACAGAAGTATGTAGCGTTTAGTCTTCAGCATTCCATAATATGACCTTGTTGTCTTCGGTCATATAAGTCAAATTTAAAGGTTGAGTAATAGATCTTAGGGCATTATCAAGATTACCATGCTCAAAAGCTCCTGTAAAATTTACATTATTTTCAGAAGTGTAGATCACCTTAACCTTGTACTGCTTTTCTAACTCAAACATAACATTTTTTAGTGAAGTATTCTCAAAAACACTCATATTTTTTATCCAATAAGGTTCGCTAACGACAATATTGGTTTTTTTTGCATTTCCGTTTATTAAAGTAAATTCTGTACCTACTGGTAATTCTAAGGTTTCATTATTGTAAGTCACTGCTACCAAACCTTCGTAACATGTAACCTTGAATATACTATCTCTAGAAAGTACATTAAACTCAGTACCCAATACACTAACTATGCCTTGGTCTGTTTTTACGTCAAACCTTTTCCCTTTTGCAACATCAAAAAAGGCTTCACCTGTTAGATCTAAAGTTCGTTTTTCATTCCATTTAGAAGCGTTATACTCTATTTGGGAGAGCTCATTGAGATTTACAATGGAATGATCTGGCAAAGTGATAACTTCATTTTGAGCATAATCAGTACCAAAGGATTCTGCACTGTTAAAATTCAAAACTGAATATATAGCAATACCAATAACAAATACTGCTGCAATGCTTGTAGCTAATTTTAACCAGTTATTATTAGTGGCTTCTGCTTTAGGTTTTAGACGCTTTTCTAACTTACTAAAAGATAGGGTTTCAAATTGTTCGTCACCTTTAAAACGCCTAGCCTCTAAAACTATTTCTTTGTATAAATGAGAATCACCCATAGCGTTGAAGGATTTAGCCTCTGCCTCAGATAACTCGTCTTTTAACCACTTTTTTATTAAATATTCTTTTTCCATTTTATATGGTATTATATGCTTAAAACAACTTTCTCTAAACTTCTCCCGAGATTATTTTTAATTTAATTCTTCAAGTTCGTTTTTTAATTGCTTCAGTGCGGAGTATATACGGTGTTCTGCAACTTTTTTTGTAATTCCTAAAAAATCAGCAACTTCTTTGTGTGTTTTACCATCTGCTTTGTTAAGGAGGAAAGCCGTCCGTTCTTCTTCCTTTAATTTTGATAGAGCATTTTCATAGCGTTTTAAGAATTCTTTTTTTCGCATCACAAATTCTGGAGACTCGTTGGTGTAATCCTTTGGCTTTATCTTTTGATGTTTAAACACCACTTTTTGATGTTTTACTTCATTTAACATCATATTGTTTGCTGTTGTATATAAATAAGTTTTTACGGCTTCCGGCTTTACTTTTGCACAATTTTCCCAAAGTTTAATAAAGGCCTCTTGAACTTTATCTGTGGGATTTAGTAAAGACCCATATTTATATAGAAGAATATTGCCTAAAGTCTGGGCGTACTTATCATATAATTTTGAAAAGCGCAATTTATCGCAGACGTCTGCATGTAAGGATTTTTTCAAGATTGTTGGGGTTTCTTATGAGTGGCAATATAACAAAAAGAAAAAAAATTCGGGACTTTTTTATATTTAGTTGTTTTAATATAAAGGACTACTAATTAATACCCAATTAATATGTACACAACTCTCAATGAAGCCCTAGTGAAACTTAAGTTAAACCAAACTAAATTCCCACCCAACTTAGATGATGTGGTGAATAAATTAAAAACTATTGAAAACAGAAAATTTACATTTTAAAATTATTTAGAAAATTAAAATTTCCTCAGACTATTATTGCTATAAGTTCTTTTTAAAAAGAACAACCTAATTAATCCTACTAAATATATGAGAATAGATTCTATAAAGAACAAAAATCATTTATCTGATGTTGAAATTGAATATCACCGTACGAAAGTGATATTTCTTTCTAAAATGGTAATAAAAAACCCCAAGAACCTGTCTCTTATACACATCTGACGCTGCCGACGAATAGAGAGGTGTAG
>OLHK01000303.1_pt1 | contig 14726 bp, 13 predicted proteins | sample 1609371 | NCBI WGS metagenome assembly OLHK01 (sample SAMN05416779, study PRJEB24817) | seawater metagenome | isolation source: Sea water | place: Canada:Atlantic | collected 2013-11
CTATTCGTCGGCAGCGTCAGATGTGTATAAGAGACAGTCTCCCTGCTGCTAAAATAACCGAGGAAATTGCCGGAATAAGACATGTTGAAATGGGTAAAGATGTACTTTCTCCTCCTAATCACTCTGCTTTTTCCAACGTTTCTGAAATGGTAGATTTTATTGAAGCAATAGCCGAAAAAACAGGCTTACCAGTTGGTATTAAAGCTGCTATTGGTAAGCTTGATCAGTGGGAAAAGTTGGCGGATATTATGTTAGAGACAGGTAAAGGTCCAGACTTTATAACGGTAGATGGTGGTGAAGGTGGCACAGGAGCTGCTCCTCCAAGTTTTGCAGATCACGTATCCTTACCGTGGGTTTATGGATTTGGCGATTTATATGGTTTATTTAAGAAAAAAGATCTTACAGAACGCATTGTTTTTATTGGCAGTGGTAAATTAGGCTTTCCGGCAAAAGCTGCGATGGCATTTGCGATGGGTGTTGACTGTATCAATGTTGCTCGCGAAGCCATGATGAGTATTGGTTGCATACAAGCACAGATATGCCACACCAACCGCTGTCCTAGTGGTGTTGCAACACAAAGCAAATGGTTACAAAACGGAATCAATGTACCGCTAAAATCCGAGCGATTAGCGCAATATTTTAAAACGTTTAGAAAAGAACTTATTGAAATTACACATGCTTCGGGATATGAGCATCCATGCCAATATACAATGGATGATATTGAAGTGAATGTTGACGACCACAATCTCTCTAAGGAACTCAGTAAAACATATCTCTATAACAAAACTCCAGTACCATTTACCTCAATGCAAGCACTGAAAGATTGTAGATATTTAGGTGACAAAGAAGTAGAATTAGAAAGCGAAAATGCTGAAAAAACAAGCACTTTAAACAATTAATAAATGAATACAGATCAAATACTTGATGGAATATTAAGTTTGCTACCAGCTTTATTGGTGGCTGTTATTGCTTATTATTTTTTTAAGCAACATATAGAAAACGAACAAGGCAGACGACAGTTTTTATTGCATAAAGATATGCAAAAAGAATCGCTCCCTTTACGCTTACAAGCGTATGAGCGTATGGCGCTTTTTTTAGAACGTATTGCTCCTTCAAAACTATTGGTGAGAGTTAAGCCAACTTCTTCAGATAAAAATGATTACGAAGCTTTACTTGTAGCTAACATTGAGCAAGAATTTGAACACAATCTCTCACAACAAATTTATGTTTCGGATGAATGTTGGTCCATAATTAGTACTGCAAAGAATGCCACAATACAATTGATTAGAAGATCTAACATGAACGAAAAAACCAACTCTGCAAACAAACTTCAGGAAGTTATTTTAACTGAGTTAATGGATAAGCAGTCACCAAGTAGCGCTGCTTTATCTTATATAAAAAAGGAAGTTGGTGAATTGTGGTAAAAAAATTTAATCTTCATGCCGCTTTTCGGCATACTCATACCCTTCTTTCCACCATTTCTCCATGAGTCTTTTGCTAAATATTAATGAATTTTCAGTTAAACTTGTAGGTGTGTAATACAGATTTAATTTTACATTTTTATTTCTGGCAGCTAGTTTTCCTATGATTATATCATTTCTTTCAACCTGATCCAATAAATGGCCAAAAAGACTTATCATCAGTGAAAAGGGATTTTTTCCCAATACTTTTTGTTTACCGAGAGATTCTGCCTCCAAAACTATAGCATCAACCTCTGTAGCACCACGTTGAATAGCCTCCCTTATGGGAATAACACTACCCAAGCCACCATCTGCATATTCGTAACCATCAACTGTTGCTAAAGACATAAATGGAATGTAATTACATGAAATCCAAATCCAGTTACAGAATTCTTCATAAGAACATTCTTGAATAGACTTGTATTCTACTCGGTTTAAGGATAAGTTTGAAACCGTTACAACAACATCATGTTTTTCTTTTCTAATGCGTTGGTATTCTTCATAAGTTACATTTTTCTTTATGTTACGTCTCAAGGCTTTACTTTCACCAAAAGTTCTTTTACGTCTTATAAATTGCCATAAAGAGTTGACAAAATCAATAGTAACATACTCCCTATCTCCTTTTTTGCGCTGCACAAAGGGACTTATACTAAAAATATCTTGTTGCTGTACATTAGTAAAAATATCGTAGAGCTTACCAATTTCATTAACCGCTAGATGCGGCACCAAAAGACTGCCTGTAGATGTTCCTAAGAACATATCATAGTCATGTTTTTTTCGCTCTATTAAATATTGTGCTACTCCGCCAGCAAAGGCTCCTTTACTTCCACCACCAGAAATTACCAATGCTCGCATTAATTTTGTTTTTGTTGTAGGTTTTGGGACATATCTTTTGCAAACTTAACCAATCTCCAGTTATGATGGGATTTTGCATTCTCTAAATTAGATTTACACACCTCATTGCAAGATGAAATCATATTTAAATACTGAAACGCATTAATCCTCAAATCAGCATTATACTTCTCACTAGTATAGTTTACCAGTTCATTATACAATCCTTGTTTATTATCTGCGTCGTAAAAAGGAGTGTTGAGATTTAAAACAATCCACAGCAACCTAACATTCTTATCATTGAATCCCTCTATGTTTCTCGTTTTAAAAAGATATTTAGAGCGATCTTCAGAAAAGCTATTCCACAGATTATACAATGCGTTTTCAATTGTAATATAAGATTTATCATCTAAAAGTGACTCATACTCTTCCTTCAAATTTTTAGGAATCTGCCTTACATATTTTGATATCGCTTGGCGTACTTTTAAACTACTATTAAACGTTTCTTTTGTGACCAATTCAGGAACTTGGGAAATAATTTTAACCTTGGCGTCATCTGAAGCATAATACTTAAGATAATCTGCACATTTAGAAGATTTTGCCTGACAATCTACCTTTAAGTACTCATTTACATAACTAGACTGCTGTTTCAATAGGTTAAACGCATTGTCTACAGGAAATTCCTTTTTTTTAATCCAAAGATCAATAAAATTATTTAAGGTTTTGCCCTGTAAACGCTCAACTTCTGAAATGAAATCGGATGTTTCAACGTTACTAAATTTATAAGACTCAAGATAATTTTTTACAGCCAGTTTAAATATTTCGTCACCCACCTTACTTTGTAATGCATGCAAAACCCATGCGCCTCTTTGGTAAAAGGTTAAACTGCTGGATTTTGGATTTAAAAGTGACGTACCGTCACCTGCAATGTCTTGCTTACCTAAACTTAAAGCAGATTCAAACAGTTTGAAATAAAAATAGTCATCACCATAAACATCTCGCTCTGCCAAAAGTGCATAATACGTTGCAAACCCTTCTTGTAACCAATGGTGCTCTCCAGATTTTGCCGTTACTAAATCCCCAAACCACTGGTGCGCTAACTCATGCGCATTAACATTAACATAGCTTTTATCATTGTAACCTGTAGAATCAACCACAAAAGCGTCGGAAAAGATCGTTAAACTTGTGTTTTCCATTCCAGCGTAAAGAAAATCATGTACAGGTACTTGCTTGTAGTTTTGCCAAGGATAGGAAAAACCAATTTCATTTTCTAAAAAATCGAACATACGCTTACTGTAGCGATAAGTTGGCTCTACTTTTAAAGAGTCCTTCGGATAGTAATAATACTCAAGCGGCACTCCACTTACAGAGATTTCGGTTTTCTTATCATACTTACCCACTACAACCGCAACCAAATAACTAGACATTGGTTTTTTCATGTTATACTCCCATAAGTTTCCTCCTTGAATATCAGACTTAGAAATCAATTCACCATTAGAGATAACCTCATAACCCTTGGGAGCAGTAAACTTTAAATCAAACTCAATTTTATCATTAGTGTCATCTAAACTAGGCAACCAGTTGCTTGTAGACTTCCCTTGCCCTTGTGTCCAAATTTGATTACGCGCTTCATTTTCCCAACCAACAAAGTACATGGCTTTTTTAGGAGCACTGAAAAAGATAAAACTCAAATTGTAACTTTTATTAGCTTCAAAGTCATCATATATTATAAGCTTTTTCCCATTGTTTCTATAGTCCACGCTTTCGCCATTTAATGCAACTTGCTTAAACTTCATGTTAACGGCATCTAAAAAGATAGAATCTGTAGAGCGAAGTATATCAAATTTTATTTCGTAAGAATTATAAACAGTGCTATCAACTTCAAATTGGTTAAACACAATTAAGGCGTCAACCTTTTTAAAATCCACCTTGTTTGTTTGCTGAGAGTAGGATAGAGCCGTAACAAAAAGGCAGAAAATAATTAATAAATTTTTCATAATGTAAAACTACATAAGGATAATGCCAAAGTACAAATTTTTAAAAGTAATATTTTAAAACACTACAGGTCACTTAATCAAACATTAACTACACTCACCTTATAATGAGACCATTTCAACGAAATGTAGTCACAAACTTCATTTAATCCTCTTGTTTAGAACTGCTTTTGCGCAAAAATGACAAACAATCCTTTCCTACTTGAAATTGATAAACTCGGAGATTCCTTTTTTCAAAGGAATTGGGTAAATTCGCCACATGAGTGCGAATTTACAGACTCCTATTGATTACCTTAAAGGTGTTGGCCCAAACAGAGCGGATTTGTTGCGCTCAGAATTGGGCATACACACCTACCAAGACCTCATTAACTTATTCCCCAACCGTTATATAGATCGTACTAAGTATTACAAAATTAATGAGCTACAGCGTAATAATGCTGAAGTTCAGGTTACAGGTGTCATTACAGGGTTTAGGGAAGTTGCCCAAAAACGCGGTAAACGTTTAGTGGCCAACTTTAAGGATGAAGCCGGAATGATGGAATTGGTTTGGTTCAGGGGACAAAAATGGATAAGAGAAAGCCTAAAACTCAACAAGACATATGTTGTTTTCGGAAAAACCAATTGGTTTAACGGTAAGTTTAGTATGCCACATCCAGAAATAGAATTACAATCTGAGCACGAAAAGAATTTGCGCTCTGCGCTGCAAGCAATATACCCTTCTACAGAAAAGCTCTCTAATAAAGGTATTTCCAATAGAGTAGTCACAAAAATTATGCAACAATTGTTTTTAGAAACCAAAGGACGATTTGCCGAGACATTACCTATAAGTTTAATGGAGGAATTAAAATTAATTTCTAAATCTGAAGCGCTTTTTAACATCCATTTCCCAAAGACGCCAGAGTTACTTTCAAGAGCACAATTCCGGTTAAAATTTGAAGAGTTATTTTACATACAATTACAATTAATTCTAAAAAATCTTATTCATAAATCTAAAATAAAAGGCTTCCCTTTTAATAAAGTTGGAAATTACTTTAACACGTTTTACAATGAGTATTTACCTTTTAATTTAACCAATGCTCAGAAGCGTGTTTTAAAAGAAATTCGATCAGATTTAGGAAGCAATGCACAGATGAATCGGCTTTTACAGGGAGATGTAGGCTCGGGCAAAACAATAGTTGCATTTATGTCAATGTTAATGGGACTTGACAATGGCTTTCAATGTTGCTTAATGGCGCCTACTGAAATTTTGTCAGTCCAGCACTACAACGGACTTATTGAATTATGTAAACATCTAAATATCAGTATTTCAATATTAACTGGTTCAAGTAAAACTTCAGAAAGAAAAATAATTCACGAAAATCTCGAAAATGGAAAGTTGCAGATACTTATTGGCACCCATGCACTGCTTGAAGATAAGGTTAAATTTAAAAATTTAGGACTTGCAATTATCGATGAACAACACCGATTTGGAGTTGCCCAAAGAAGTAAATTATGGCACAAAAATACTTCCCCTCCTCATGTACTGGTAATGACTGCAACTCCAATTCCTAGAACCTTGGCAATGTCTGTTTATGGCGACTTGGATATCTCTGTAATAGACGAATTGCCTGCGGGAAGAAAACCTATTAAAACCGTTCATCGTTATGATAATAATCGGTTGAAAGTTTTCAAATTTATGAAAGATGAAATTGCCAAAGGTCGTCAGATTTATATTGTTTATCCATTGATTCAAGAGAGTGAAAAAATGGACTATAAGGATTTAATGGATGGATACGAAAGTGTATCTAGAGAATTCCCTATGCCAGAATATCAAATCTCCATTGTACATGGCAAAATGAAAGCTGCTGACAAAGAATATGAAATGCAACGTTTTGCCAAGGGAGAAACTAATATTATGGTAGCAACAACTGTCATTGAGGTTGGAGTAAACGTGCCCAACGCTTCCGTAATGATTATTGAAAGTGCAGAACGCTTTGGTCTTTCTCAATTACACCAACTACGTGGCCGTGTTGGCCGAGGTGCAGAACAGAGCTACTGTATACTAATGACGAGTCATAAATTAAGTCAAGAGAGTAAAACAAGATTAGAAACTATGGTGCGCAGTAGTGATGGTTTTGAAATTGCTGAAGTAGATTTAAAATTACGTGGACCTGGCGATATTATGGGTACACAACAAAGTGGAGTGCTCAACTTACGCATTGCAGATATTATTAAGGACAAGGATATTTTACAGCAAGCACGTTATTATGCTAAAAGTATTTTGAAAATAGACCCAAGATTAAGCTTACCAGAACATAAAGTAGTTTTAAACACCTACCGACAAATGAGTAAGTACCGAAATATCTGGAACTATATTAGTTGAAATAAAAAAAGAAGAGAGACATACCAACCAAAATGCCTCTCTTCCAGAATAATACAATTAATAAATTGCATTACTTAAACTATGTTGTTTGACCTTGGTGCTTACCTTCGTAAACCTCTTCTACCAATTTCTTATTAAAAGCTGGTAAATCTTCGGGAGATCTACTTGTAACCAAACCAGAGTCTACTACCACTTCTTCATCCACCCAATTGGCACCAGCATTAACCATATCGGTTTTAATAGAACCATAAGAGGTGATTTTCCTACCCTCAAGTACGCCAGCTTCCGCCAATAACCAAGGCGCGTGACATATTGCCGCTACCGGCTTATGATTTTCAAAGAAAGATTTAACAAATCCTACTGCATTTTTATCTTTTCTCAATACATCAGGATTAATTTGTCCGCCAGGTAACATTAACGCATCATAATTGTTTTGACTAACTTCATCCAACGTTTTATCTACATTATAACTCTTACTCCAGTTACCATCTGCCCATCCCTTTATTTCACCAGATTTTAATGATACTATATGAACATTAGCTCCAGCATCTTCCAAAGCTTTTTTTGGTTCTCTTAATTCACTTTCCTCAAAGCCATCAGTAGCTAAAATTGCTACTGTTTTTTTATTGATATTTTCCATGTTTTTTAGTTTTTAGATTAATTATTAAAAAATTGTTTTTGCCTAGTTTTGGTTGGTTACAAATTTTCAAAAGCGTTACCTATTGAAGTATCTCCTTGTAGAATTTCAAAAGTTTCATTTCTAGGAGTTCCATCCTGTAAAGATTGCACTAAAGTCTGGGCAACATCTGCCCTACTTATTTCACCAGTTTTATTCAACTTTTTACTCAATTCAATTTTACCAGTGCCAATGTTATTATTTAATGCACCCGGTCTTACAATCGCATAGTTTAGTCCACTACTTTTTAGATGTTCATCTGCATTTTGCTTAGCTTTTAAATATTCCTGAATATCTTCTTTGGCTTCTGGATTATCCGCTCCCATAGAACTCAACATCACAAATTTGTTAATGTTTGCTTTTTTAGATTCGTCTATCAATCGTTTTGCACCTTCTTGGTCTACTTCTACTACTTTTTTGCCTCCAGAGCCTGCTGCAAATACAACCTTATTAATATCATTAACGACATGTGATAAATCTTTCTCTAAATCACCAAGAACAGTTTGAATATTGTCTTTTTCAAACTTCTCCATCTGAGATTTCTCCCTTACCATTGCTACAGGACTGAAGTTTTGAGATGATTTTAAATAATCGACAATTTTTTTTCCAGTGGTACCATTGGCACCAGCTACTAATATATTTTCCATATAATTTCTTATTAACTGTTAACGTAAAACGCATAAATTACACCTGGAAGCCATCCTATAAGTGTTAAAACAATACTGATTAAGAACTCAGTCCCTAATCCATGTTTAAGAAATACCGCTAGAGGTGGCAAAAGCAGGCAAAGTATTATTGTAAGTAATGACATAATATTAAGTTTTTTTAAAATTACAATCATCACTGTTTACAACTTGACTTTAACAAGTAGGATATTAATCCGTTTGAATAAATTGTTGGTAAGAGTTTAAAAGCTCAATGGATGAGTGTAACAACTAAACCATATCTTGAAGTTGACAACAAGTTGGAGATGATCTTTATTTGGTGTATATTTACACCAAATATTAAATTATGGCAAGACAAAGTATATCATTCACAAAGCCGAACGACGAATGGCTAAAAAGTCAAGTGGACAAAAAAGAATATTCAAGTAAGAGCGAACTCGTAAATGACCTAATTAGACAAGCACGAAAACAACAAGTTGAAATTAACTGGATTCGTGCTAAATTGGAGAAAGCCGAAAACAGCGGATTTACAAGTAAAAGCAAAAATGAAATTTTAGCTCAATCAAAGTCCTTGCTTAATGACTAACTATAGATTAAGCAATGAAGCGAAAAATGATTTAATACGAATTCATCATTACGGTGTGAAAAAATTTGGAATGACTCATGCGGACAAATATTTTGAATCATTTTTTAAATATTTCGACATAATTATACAAAGACCTTTTTCATTCGAGTCGGTTGATTATATAAAAAAAGACTATAGACGTTGTGCTTGTGGAGTTGACAGTGTTTACTTCAAAATAAATAAGAATGTTGTTGAAATAATGGCTATTGTTGGAAGGCAAGATTTGAATGAAAAACTATAAAAATTAATAAAAAACATTGTACAACCCTATTCTTCCATCAACTCATCTACAAACCGCTCAAACTCATTTTTAAACTCTGTGTATTTTTCACCCGTAGCAGGTCCATTAAAGCCTGTATGTATTCTACGTACTTCTCCTTTTTTATCAATAAATATAGATGTAGGGTAAGAGAGAACATGGTTTAACATTGGCAACTTTTCTTGTGCTTTTGCTTTATCAGAGGTTCCATATTGTGCTAAAAGAACTGGATATTCAATATTGAGTTGTTTTTTTAACCTCTCTATGCTCTTAAATGCTTTTTCTGGTGTTTTTGCATATTCAAAAGCCAATGCTACAATTTCTAAATCCTTATCCCTATTGGTTTCGTAAAATTTAGTATAGTATTTACTTTCATCCAAACAATTAGGACACCAAGTTCCCATAATTTGTACAATGACTACTTTATCCTTAAAACGGTCATCATTTAAAGACACCATTTCTCCTTTTTCGTTTGGAAATGAAAATTCAAGTTTATCATAGTCATCTTTAATAAAGGTTAATGAATCAGAACTTGGTAATTCATAAGTTTCATTTCTTTTGGCCGTAAAAGATTCTTTCCAATGGTTGCCAGAATAAAAAGTACCTTCCATAGTGGAATCTGAAACTTCCGCTGTGAATAAAAAAGCATGTGCACCGTCAAAAGTAGATAGCTTTAATGTTTCTCCGTCCATTACACCTTCCAAATAACGATAATCGCCTGTTGTAGTTCTAAACGTACCTATAACCTTCTCCCCTTCTTGCTTAAATATACCTTTAGCTATATATTCGTCATCTTCTATGCCTTCACTAAAAACCGTTTCCCAAACTCCAGATACATTTTGCTCTGATATAGTATTCACCTCAAAACGTTCGTTATTTTGATATTCAGCAAAAAACGGTACAATTCTGTCTAAACTTTCTTTTATAAAACTTCCTTTCAGGTTTTCTCCATCAAACTTAGCAGCAATGTATCCTTCAAAAACTGGAGCTTTAATAAAAACGGAATCATTTCTGTATTCTACTTCATTAACCACTATTTCCTCTTCAGCATTAAAAATTTTTAATTCTGAGGTTGATTCTACTTCAAAAACAAACGGCAATTCTTCATTATCCTGAACTTCTAAAACAACTCTGTAAGTTCCATTCTTCAACGTTTTTGAGGCTTGTTTCTCTTCACAACTAAACACTAATGAAACCAGAAGAAGTGCTACTATTTTTTTCATATTAAACGACTTTATTAAAAGTTCGAAATTATAACATTGTCCTTACATAAAAAAGTAAAGTGATATTTCATTGGCTAGTGGGATTTACTATCTTTGCACCCTCATTAAAACTGCACATGAAAATTTCTTACAACTGGCTTAAACAGTTTATAAATATTGATTGGAACGCTGAAAAAGCGGGTGAATTATTAACCGATCTTGGCTTAGAAATAGAAGGGATTGAACGTTTTGAGTCCGTTAAAGGCGGACTAGAAGGTATTGTTGTTGGAGAGGTTTTAACCTGCGTACAACACCCAAATGCTGATCGTTTAAAACTTACAACCGTTAATGTGGGCACAGATGAACCCGTTCAAATAGTTTGTGGTGCCCCTAACGTTGCTGCAGGACAAAAAGTACCTGTTGCTACTATAGGAACAACGCTTTACACACCAGAAGGTGAAGCATGGAAAATAAAGAAAGGTAAGATTAGAGGTGAAGAAAGTCACGGAATGATTTGTGCTGAGGACGAATTAGGACTTGGAGAATCTCATGATGGGATAATGGTTTTAAATGCAGATTTAAAAGTTGGCACTCCTGCTTCTGAGATATTTAATGTTGAAACTAATGATGTTTTTGAAATAGGTTTAACTCCAAATCGTGCAGACGCTATGAGTCATTTTGGTGTTGCTCGTGATCTAAGAGCCGGACTTTTACAAAAAGATGTACAGTTAGAGCTAATTACTCCTTCAGTAAGTTCATATCATGTAGATAGCAGAACACTAAAAATAGATGTTGACGTAAAGGACAAAGAAAAAGCTCCACGATATGCTGGTGTTACCATAACAGGATTGAAAGTTGAAGCTTCACCAGATTGGTTGCAAAATAGATTAAAATCTATTGGTTTAACCCCAAAAAACAACATTGTAGATATTACCAACTATGTATTACATGAGTTGGGACAACCTTTACATGCTTTTGACGCCAACAAGATATCAGGCAACAAAATTGAGGTAAAAACCTGTGAAACTGGCACAAAATTTACAACCCTTGATGATGTTGAACGCGAACTGCATGAAGAGGATTTAATGATTTGTGATGCAGAAAAACCAATGTGCATTGCAGGTGTTTTTGGAGGAAATCATTCGGGAGTTACAGAAAACACAACAAGTATTTTTCTAGAAAGCGCCTACTTTAATCCTGTGAGCATCCGTAAAACTGCTAAACGCCATAACTTAAATACAGATGCATCATTTAGATTTGAGCGTGGTATAGATCCCAACATTACAGAATATGCTTTAAAAAGAGCAACTTTAATGATTTTGGAGATTGCTGGTGGAGAAATTGCCAGTGATATCGTAGATCATTATCCAATTAAGATTGAGGATTTTGAAGTTAGGCTAAGCTTTGATAATGCCAAAAAATTAATTGGAGAGGAAATCCCTAAAGAAACCATTAAAAGTATTTTAACCTCGCTTGAAATAAAAGTAAACAACGTCACTGAAGCTGGTTTGGGCTTAACAGTACCTGCTTACAGAAATGATGTTCAGCGCGAAGCTGATATCATAGAGGAAGTACTAAGGGTTTATGGTTACAATAATATTGCTACAACCGAAAAATTAAATGCTTCAATATCTAATTCCTCTCGTTTTGAAGATTATAAAATTCAGAATGTAATTGGTAATCAATTAGTCTCTCAAGGTTTTTTTGAGATTATGGCCAACTCGTTAACTACACCAAAATACCTTGAGTTAACTGAGCAATTAAGTGCAGAACACAATGTAGAAATGCTGAACCCCTTGAGCAACGACTTAGGTGTTATGCGACAATCGCTGGTGTTTTCTGGCTTAGAAGCCGTGGCGCACAATATAAATAGAAAACGTGAGGATTTAAAGTTGTTTGAGTTTGGAAAAACTTATCATCAATATTCTGACAAAAGACAAGAAAACAAACACCTTTCTCTTTTCTTAACAGGAAATAAAACTGAAGAACGTTGGAACGTAAATGCTGAACCAAGTGATTTCTTTTACCTAAAAGGTATAATTGAAAGTGTTTTAGATCGTTTAGGTTTAACTCGATTAAAATCAACACCTATAAGTGTTGACTTATTTAGTGAAGGCATGAGTCTGTCTTTAGGAAAATTAAAACTTGTAGATTTTGGATTGATTAAAAAATCAGTTTTAAAGTATTTTGGTATTTCTCAAAATGTACTTTATGCAGACTTCAATTGGGATAACGTGATTGAAATGGCAAAACACAACAAAATAAAGTTTAAGCCTATACCTAAATATCCAGAAGTTCGTCGTGATTTTGCGTTGCTTATTGATAATAATGTAACTTTTGAAAACATACACACAATTGCTAAACACACGGAAAAGCAGTTACTTAAAAATGTGAATTTATTCGATGTTTATGAGGGTGAAAATCTTCCAAAAGGAAAAAAGAGTTATGCGGTAAGTTTCACTTTTCAAGACGAAAACAAAACCTTAACTGATAAACAGATTGATAAAGTTATGAATAAGCTTCAATCTAATTTTGAAACTAAATTGGGTGCTGAATTAAGGTGATTTCACCAAATTAGAAACATAAAACCCACTATTATAATTTATAGTGGGTTTTTCTTTTGCAGATAATTTTGTTTTAAGAGTTAACCAATTTATTCTTTTTGGGCTGAAACTTAAAGGATGTTTTACCAAACGTTAAGCTGATATAAGAAAGAAGCGCATAGAAAAACACAATGGATCCAGACATTTCCATCAATTCTTCAAAAGTATACATTAAATAATATCCTAAATTTTCCTGTCCATAATTTTCATCATGCTTAGCACTAATAGCTTCCAAAACAAACGCACCAGAAATAAACAAAACTGCCGCTAAGGTAAACAGCCATAAAATACGTTTTGGTAATTTTAATAAAAATTTGATGTAAACCAAACCTAAAATAAAAATCAATATTCCATAAGGGACAAGCCATGCGTACCTAAAATAGCCCGAAGTTTCCAACAAGTTTTCTGTAGGTATGGTTAAATGTTCATGAATTTTAATCATTTCGTCGAATGATAATAAACAAAATACTAAAGCCATACCAATCCAATGCCAATCATTATTACCCTCTTGTTGTTTTTTTCCAAAAGCAATAAGTGACAACAAGAAAGCATTCCCCAACAATAATAAAGCTGAAAAATATGTAGGCAGATTAGCTTCTAAGTTAAAGTTAAAAAGTGATATTAATTTATTATAAAAGCTTCCCTCAACTTTACTCTCAGGAAATTGAATGAGTAAAAAAACTGCTAAGGCATGTCCGATTAAAAGTAAACCTACACAGATAAATAGATTGCGTACAATAACGGAATTATTTATTTTTAATTTCATAATAAATTAATGATTTCAAAAGACAACAGGGACTTGTCTCTATAAGTTAATAGCTCTTAAGCACTAAAGTAGATGATATTAAAACAATAGCTATAAAACCTATTTAAAAAGTTGAAATTTTCGATTAAATGTTAAATTAATGTGATTTTTAAGTTAAAAAATTAATACTTAGGTTTTTTTAATTAATCAAGTATTTAGCTAAACATTATTATTTATTTAATAAATAAAAAGGTAATTATCTTTAATTTTAAAGTTTTGAATTAAAACTTAATTGATATGACTAAGATAACTTTAGGAGGAAATCCAATAGAAACAGTAGGTAGCTTACCAGAAGTTGGTGAAAAAGCGCCTGGTTTTAAATTAACCACCACAGACCTTAAAGATAAAACACAAATAGATTTTAAGGACAATAGATTGATTTTAAACATATTTCCAAGTATTGATACTGGTGTTTGCGCACAATCCGTAAGAACATTCAACGAAAAGGCGAGTCAATTAGACAACACCAAAATTTTGTGCATATCAAAAGATCTACCATTTGCTTTAAAACGCTTTTGTGCTGCTGAAGGCTTAGATAATGTAATTAGCCTTTCGGATTATAAAACAGGTAACTTTGGTCACGATTACGGTGTTACCATTAAAACTGGTGATTTTGAAACTTTATTATCACGTTGTGTGGTCGTTGTAGACAAAGATGGAAAAATTTTGCATACCGAACAAGTAAGTGATATTGGCAACGAACCTGACTATGAAACAGCTTTAAAAAGTCTTTCTTAGTTCTAGAATGCAGAAAAAAGAACCATTCTTAATTAATAGACTTAAAAGCGTTGGCTATGCATTTAAGGGCATGCTTATTCTCGTTAAGACAGAAGCTAGTATAAAAATCCAGCTCTTTATTGCTATTGCAGTCACTATTGCTGGATTTTATTTCGAAATATCAAAAACCGAATGGCTCATACAGATTACAATGATTGGTATGGTAATGAGCATAGAAGGTGTTAACACAGCTATAGAATACATTGCAGACTTTGTACACCCTGAACACCACCATAAAATTGGGCTGATTAAAGACATTGCTGCTGGCGCTGTTTTTATTGCATCAATCTTTGCAGTAATTATTGCTTCGATGATTTACTTTCCTAAATTTCTTTAAATACCAAATCGACTAGGATTAACGTTACTTATTTGTATTTTTGATTCTTGAATAATTTCTATTCAACAAACAATATATAATCTGTCTCTTATACACATCTCCGAGCCCACGAGACAGGCAGAAATCTCGT
>OLHK01000309.1_pt1 | contig 14634 bp, 10 predicted proteins | sample 1609371 | NCBI WGS metagenome assembly OLHK01 (sample SAMN05416779, study PRJEB24817) | seawater metagenome | isolation source: Sea water | place: Canada:Atlantic | collected 2013-11
GAGATTTCTGCCTGTCTCGTGGGCTCGGAGATGTGTATAAGAGACAGAGGAAATACAGATGCTATTGAAAGTGAATTTGGAGACGTCCTCTTTTCTTTGATAAATTATTCTCGTTTTTTAAACGTAAATCCTGAAAACGCATTAGAACGTACCAACAAAAAATTTATAAAACGATTTCAGTACTTAGAGTCTAAAGCCAAGGAATTAAACAAATCTTTAAAGGACATGACTCTCACTGAAATGGATGTGTTTTGGGAAGAGGCTAAATCCCTATAAAATGCCCCTTTCCTAAAAGTAAATCCCATATCACCCCACTTTTTTCTTGCTTCAAAACGTTAAGGAAATACTAAAGTTGTAGAAATTCTATTACCTAAACATCCAAATAAGAATTACCACCGTAAATAATATATATAAAAACAAATAAACGTTTTTATAATCTTAGTAGGAGATCTTAATTATCATTTTAAGCGGTTGTAATTAAGGTTAATTTAGTTTAGTTAGGGCAAAACCCATCTGTAAATAACAGATGGGTTTTGATATTTTAATAGTTTTTTATTCAAATAAATTGATTAGAACTCTGTTACTTCAGCCCAATTTTCCCCAGATTTTATTCTATAGAGCTGCATTGTGGAAATCCCAAATTGTTTGGCTATCATTTTCATTCTAGTTCTACGATTAGGATCGTTTATTTTTCTTTTTATAAGCTTCACTTTAGTTTCCGTAAGTTTGGTATGTGAAGGTTTTTTCTTCTTAAGATTTTTAAACTCCGGATTGCTAAATTGATGTAATTCCTTTTCTCTTTTGGTCGCCCATTTTAAATTTTTGACATGATTGTCGGTTTTATCATAATTTAAATGAATAACACAAACTCCGTCGTTTTGTTCAAGAAAATGTTGGGCCACAAGTTTATGAACATATCTACTTGTTAATTTTCCGTTTCGTTTTTGTCTTAACGGTAAATTTTGATAACCGTTTATATAATATTTCTTAACTAAAAACTCTTTTTCTGTCTTACAGTTAATAATTCTCCCGTAATTTGAAATCTTAAAAATTTCTTTATCAGAAATATTTTCATCAAATTTTATGTCCTTCCATTTCTCATTCCAGTAATTTCGTATCATTTTGAGCTTTGGGTATTTATATTGTTTTTATTTAAAAAAATTAGCTGTACATTCCTTTAAGCTTGGATAATTTTTTCTTCCAAGTTTCAAGTTCTTTTCTGTGATTCGCTATGTTTTTGTGTACATCTTTCACTAATGGATTATCGGAATCTACATTAGAGAAAAACTGTAGGTTGTTTTCTAATTGGTTAATTTCAGATTTTACGTCGCTTATTTTTTTACGTATAAAGCTATACTCATTATCCAGTAAACGTGTATCTTCAGGATTGGCTAAGTTTTCAAGTTTACTTTCAAATTTCACCATTTCTAATTTAGACTTTTCCATTTTCAGCTTGTCAAAAGCATCATCAATGGCTTTGTAGAATTTACCGTCTATATACCTTTTGTTTTGCGGCACATGGCCAACCTCTTTCCACTCTGCAATTTTATCTTTTAAGGTGTTTAGATTGGCTTTGGTATCGTCAGTAAATTCTAGTGATTTAAGATCTTCTAATAATTTCACTTTTTTGTCAAAAGCATCATATAATTCTTGATTTTCAGCTTTTCGTTCAGCATGCATTCTATCAAAATAATGATTGCAAGCTTTTTTAAATTGTTTCCAGACTTTATCACTGTCGCGTCTTGGAACATGACCAATTTTCTTCCAATCGTTCTGAATTTTTTTCATCAACGGAGTTACCGTTTTAAAATCGTCACTATCCTTATTGTCTTCTGCAATTTTTATGAGATCTTTCTTCTTTTCAAGGTTTTCGTACTGATCTTTCTTTAATTCTTTGTAAAATTTATTTTTACTGCGATTAAAGGTTCTTACCGCATCCTTAAATTTAGCCCAAGTGGCTTCATTGACTTTTATTGGAACTTTTCCGGCATTAAAAAAGGCTTGTCTTAACGCTTCAATCTCTTTTATTTTTTTCTGCCAAGCACTGTGTGAATTAGCTTTATCTTCACCTACAGCTTGTATTTTAGCAATGATTTCTTCTTTTCGCTCAAGGTTTTTTTCGTAAGCTTTGTCTAAATCAGCATAATAGGCTTGTCGTTTATCGTGGATGGTTTTGGTTGCGTTACTAAAACGTTCCCAAACAGCTTCGCGATGCTCTTTTCCCACAGGACCCAATTCTTCTTTCCACATTTTATGAAGCACCTGTAGTTCTCTAAAAGCACGATTTACGTTATCATCTGCTGCTAATTCTTCTGCACGTTCTATGATTTTTAACTTTTGCTCATAGTTGTGCTTAAAATCCATGTCTCTCAAATCATTGTTGAGATGTAAAAAGTCGTAAAAAAGTTCTACATGATGATGGTAGGAGTTCCAAGCATTATTGTACTTGTCTCGTGGAATTGGACCAGCATTTCTCCATTTTTCTTGTAGTTCCTTGAAGGTTTTATAGGTTGTACCCATGTTTTCTTCTACATTGAGCAGGCCTTTAATATCTTCAATAATGGTTAATCTGTTTTCAAGATTTTGCTTTAAGTTTTGCTCTCTATCTTTATAATACGCACTAATATTTGTTTTGTATTCTTTATAAAGTGAATTGAACTTTTTCTTAGTATCGTTGGTGTAATAGAAATCTATCTCATTGCCACCATCGCTCACAAATTCTTCCTTTTTCTCATCAAGCAGTTCTCCAAATTTTGAATTGAATTCAGCTTTAATTTCATTGACCTTTTTGGAGATGGTCTGTATTTTATGATTTTTGAGTAAACTTTCCATTTCCGAAACCAGTTGGGGCATCGTCATGGCATGGTAATCCTTATCCTCTAAAGTGTGGCGCTCTGCATTGGTTTCGTCCTCTGCATCTTCTGCGTTTTCTGCATCAATTTCATCAACGTGCTTGTCATCAGGTTTTGATTCTTTCTTCGGTTCGGATTCCGTTGTTTCGGCTTTTGTTTCATCTTCAACCTTGGTTTCAACTTTATTAGAATCCTTTTCGGATAAATTTTCAGCCTCCACTTTAGTTTCAGATACCACTTTTTTAGTGGTTTCTTCTTTTGGAGTAGTTTCTATTGATTCTACTTCTTTTTTTCCATCTGCATCTTGCAGGTTATCGTTCTCAGACATTTGTCAGATTTTTTTATTAGAACGTTAAAGATACTAACAACCGTACGAACTACAAAAGAATTAATGATTTAGGATTTATTCCATATCCTCCAACTTTTTTCGGCTTGGAGTTCTAACATTTTTAAACCATTGATTGTAGTTGCATTTTTTAGTGAACCACAACTTAAAAACTTGCTTTCTGATGGATTGTAAATAAGATCGAATAAAATATGATTTTCTGTTACTCCCTCATAAGGAATATCGGGACATGCATTTATATTGGGAAATGTACCAATTGGTGTACAGTTGATAATGATATGATGAGAGGATATAATGTTTGTATTCAAATCTGAATATAAAAACTTCACTCCTTTTTTATTTGAACGTGAGACATAGTGAAAATCGATTTTTAGTTTTTGCAAGGCGTAGGCTACTGCTTTAGATGCTCCTCCAGTACCAAGAATAAGTGCTTTTTTATGATGCTTTTTTAAGTGTGGCTTAAGTGAGTGCAGAAAACCATAATAGTCCGTATTATAGCCTTTTAACCTCCCTTTTTTGGATATTTTTATAGTATTAACAGCTCCAATTTTTTTAGCACGTTTATTCAGTTTATCAAGAACTGGAATTACTGCTTCTTTATAAGGGATGGTAACATTTAATCCCTTTAGATTTTTTGTGTGTTTAATGATTGGTAGCAGCTCATCAATAGATTGTATATCTATGTTTTCATAAGTGTATGGTAGATGTTCAGAGTTGAATTTCTCAGCAAAATATCCTCTAGAAAATGAATAGGAAATGTTTTTTCCTACCAACCCAAATTTAAGCTTTGATTTGTCTTGTGCGTTGTCCATACCATTCTAATCCTAAAACTACTAAGATGCCTAAGCCAATATATGCCATTGCTATATAAGTTTGGCTATTAAATTCAGGCAAAAATCGTTGATAGTTTTCTACAACTTTAGATCCAGTAGAATCCAAAATAAAAGTGTTATCTATATTTGTTTTGTAAATTGTTTTTTTCCATGGCCAAACCACTCCAAGAGATCCAACAATGAACCCAATTATTGTTGCCATTGTATAATTTTTGTAATGTTTTAGTATGTAGTTTAGAGCATGAGAAAACGTTACTAATCCTGTGACAGAACCAAGGGTGAAGACTGCTAAAACCTTTAAAAGGCGTATTCTAACTTCATTTTTAATAAAGTCGAAATTACCATTAAAGACTTCAAAAATAGTATCGTACAGCGCATTAACGGAATCGACTAAAAGCAACACATAATTACCTAATAGTATTAGAATAAATGAGCCTGAAAACCCAGGAAGCGTCATCCCAGAAACACTGATAATACCACAGAAAAATACAAAAAACAGATTATCGTTTTCTTTAGCAGGATCTAAAAAACTGATACTGATACCAATTAAAGCTCCAATGATTAAGGTAATGACGGTTTTTCTATTCCATGCATTAAAATCTTTATTGATGTAATAAATTGAGCCTAAAATCATTCCAAAGAATAAACTCCAGACGTAAAGTTGATAATGTTGAATAAAATAATCCAGGATTTTAGAAACGCTGAAATAACTTACAATCATTCCTAAAAAAAGTAAACTCAAAAATTTACCATTGATATAATGGTAAAAACTTTTAAATCTTCCGTTAAAAAATAATTTGAAAGCTGTTTTGTTAACGCGTTGCAACGAGTAAATAAACTCCTCGTAAAATCCAACTACAAACGCTACAACACCACCAGAAACACCAGGTACTTTATTGGCAGCACCCATTGCTAAACCTTTAATTACCAAGAATATACAATCCTTAAGGTTTCTGGTACTTTGCATTACACTTTATTTTTGTTTTTACCTAAGCTCTCTAAAATAAGAATAGTTGCAAAACCAATAATAATAAAAACCAATGCTAGTAACAACTGACTATCACCTAAATAAGCTGAAGGAAGAATGCTTTTATCTAAAACCGTAACTTCTAAACCCTCAGAATTTATTCGTGTTTTCAAAACTTCTTTCCATGGCCAAATTTTGTTCAATGAACCAATCATAAAACCAGTAAGAATAGCTAGTGTAAGATTTTTGTGATGCTTAAACATCCAGTTTAAAACTTTTGAAAATACTTTGAGTCCTATTATGGCTCCAATCCCTAAAAGTAAAAACTTAAGTAATGCTTCTTTTAGCAAATCGAAATTACCTGTGGTAGTGCCTTCAACTAAGTCATTAACCGTGTTGATTGCAGTTTCATAAGCACCTAATATCAATAAAATAAACGCACCAGAAACACCAGGTAAAATCATTGCAATAATCGCAATAAACCCACAGAATAGAAGATAAAACGGACTTTCTGGAGAGGCAAATGGCTCAGCAAGTGTTATAAAATAGGATAGGACAGAGGTTATGATTATAGCTATGATGACTTTAGAGGACCATCCTTTAATCTGTTTGGCAATGTAAAGAATGCTGGCCAGAACCAAACCAAAAAAGAAAGACCAAAGTAAAATAGGTTCATTGTGTAATAGCCATTTTATCAGTTTTGCCAAGGATAGAATACTAATAGCAATACCAGTAAAAAGCGCTAATAGAAAATTACCGTTTATGGATTTCCAAGCTACTTTAAAGCCAAATTCTTTCCAGACCTTAAACACACCTAGATTAACCTTGTCTATACTCTCTATGAGTTCTTCGTAAATACCCGATATAAAAGCTATTGTTCCTCCGGAAACACCAGGAACTACATCAGCAGCACCCATAGCAATTCCCTTTAAACTTATCGTTAGATAATCTAAAAAACGTCTTTGCATTCCTTTTTTTATAAGAAACGCTAAGGTATGGATTTTTTTAGTTGGAAGCCTTTTTGGATTCTGAAATTATATCCCTCACCATAGGTTTGTCATTGAGTTTAGGAAACAACTCTGTTACTATAAAACTATAATCTCCATTAATGCGTTTGGCATTCTTTAGGTGAAAACGCCCTTCTTCAGATTGGTGAACTGTAAAATAAAGACCACCTAAGCGATATTCAATCTCAGCGTTTTCAGTATAAAATTCTGTGGCCTGTAATAGATTAAAAATAGCTGCTCGATGTTCGCCTAAAGCAATTAGAATATCAGCCCTATTGAGCCATGTGTCTAATTCGTAGTTACCCAGTTCTAAACTTCTTTTGTAGCCATGTTCGGCTTCTTCTAGAAAGTTTAATCGTTTGTTTACAGTTGCATATAATTTCCAATATAAAACATTGTCAACATCAGCAGATACAGCTCTTTTGATGTAATACAATGCCTTTTGGTAATTAAGCCGTTTCATGTAAAACTTTGTAATTGCTATCCAGCCCTTATCCAATGATGGGTCTTCGTTTATGGATTTTTTAAAAAACTGTATTGCAAGGTCTTCTTGGTTGAGTTTTTCATAGCAGTGACCAATTCTTAATAAAGCAAAGGCGGTCGGATCATCTAGGGCTAAGGTAATTTTATAGTTTTCTATAGCCTCTTCGTACTTTTTTAGTTTCTCTAAAACTTTTCCTTTTTCAATATAAGCACCTATAAATGTATCATCTGAAATTATGGCAAAATCAAATGCTGTAAAAGCTTTTTTATACGCTTTTATAGTAAAATATTGACGACCTAATTGGTGCCAGCCGACTTCGCAATAAGGATTTGAATCTAAAAAAGTATTCAGATATTCAATGGCTTCTTCATTTTTGTTCAAAAAATCGTAGCAATAGATAATGTTGTTTAGCGCAGCATAATCTGATGTATCTGCTTCCAGGCATTTTTTGAAATAGGTAACGGCATCATCAAAAGCATCTAGGAATAAAAACTCCATACCTATAAGTGCGAAAATATCAGCATCATCATTGCCGGAATTGGATAAATCTAATGCCATTAGCAATGTATGAATGGCTTCTTTATGTTTGTCTTGTTTGGAAAGCACATTAGCTTTTTGAATGAAGATTTCTTCATTTAAAGGTTCTAAGTTGTGAAGACTTTCTAATATGTCGTCTGCTTCAGGAAACTTGTTTTCAATGACTAATATTTCAACTTGAAAAAGCCTAAGGTTAATAGAGCCAGGATGCTGTTCTAAACCGAGTTTAATTGCTTTTTTGGCTAAAGCTATTTTACCATTTTCGAGATAATGATGAATAATGTTTTCAAATTCACTTGAATCAAAAAACAAAATATCATTTGTTTTTAGCATGGATTCAAATTTGGTAAGCGATAAATTTTCGTCGTCCTGACTATAATTCATAAGCGGTTTTTAATTCACTATAATAAAAGTACAGTTATCGTTTAGAAATCCTAAGATTTGATATTAATGTTTTTAACAAAGTAATCAACAGAATAACTTTTACTTGAATTAAGGTTTATTTTTTAGACTTTTAAAAATGAACTCAAATTATCTTTGTTCATCTAATATTGAAGTTAAAATGTTGCAACCTTTAATGATTTCATCTTTTGAAATGTTTAAAGGAGGTGTTATTCTAATTGCTTTGGGCTCAAAAAGTAACCAAAAAAGGATGAGTCCTTCTTGCTGTGCTCGTAAAATTACATGGTTCACAATCTCAGGGTTTTTTAAAATAATGGACAACATTAATCCACGACCTCTAATTTCCACAATTTGATTATGTTTAAGTAACTTACGTATTAACTGCTCTTTTTCTAAAGCTTCAAGCATTAAACTAGATTCTGTTACTTCTTTTAAAGTAGCCAAAGCAGCAGCTGCAATTACTGGATTACCACCAAATGTTGTGATATGTCCTAACTTGGGATTGTCACTCAAATAGCTCATCATTTCTTTTGAAGCGGTAAACGCACCAATAGGTAATCCACCGCCTAAACCTTTGCCAGTAACTACAATATCTGGTTGGCAATCGTAGTTCTCAAATCCAAAGAGTTTTCCCGTTCGGCCAACTCCTGGTTGTATTTCGTCTAAAATAAAAACGGCACCAACCGCATTGCATCGCTGTTGTACTTTTTTTAAATAGCCATTGGTAGGCTCAATAAAACCTGCACCTCCTTGTATGGTTTCTAAAATAACAGCTGCTGTTTTTTCAGTAATTTGTTCTATACAAGATTCAGAATTAAATGAAATATTTTTTATGTCGGGAATTAATGGTAAAAAAGGACGTTTTCGTTCATAATAATCCGATAAACTTAACGAACCCATTGTGTTGCCATGATATGCATATTTTGCTGCAATAATTTCACTTCTTCCTGTGTAACGCCTAGCCAATTTTATGCTGCCCTCAATAGCTTCAGTGCCAGAGTTTACCAAATAGGTTGTTTCTAAAGGCTTTGGGAGGTGTTTGGCTAGTAATTTTGATAATTCAACAGCTGGTTCTTGATTGTACTCACCATAAACCATAACGTGTAAATACTTGTCGAGCTGAGCTTTTATAGCATTTACCACCTTTGGATGGCAATGACCTAAGCTGTTTGCAGAAACTCCGGCAACAAAATCAAGATATGCTTTTCCGTTTTTGTCATATATGTAAGATCCTTTTGCATGGCTTACTTCCATTGCCAAAGGATGTGGTGTGGTTTGTGCTTGATATTTAAAAAAGTCCTGTTGCATCGTCAAAATTATTGACCTGATTTTTTCTTAATCGCTGATTGAGGTGGCTTTTTAAGCACAGGTTTTAAAGATGAAATGGAATCTTTTTTTGGAATATTCCTTGCTGCTTTATTTGGTTTTTGCGATGTTTTATCTTTGGCATTTTCTACACGTTCAATTAAAGCATCATCTACAAATGCTTCAGGAGGTACATAATCTTCAAGCCCTTGTATTATTGGTAAATTTAAAGGAGGATCGTCTTTAAATAAATCTTCTACGGACATTGGTCGTTCTTCGCCACGCCAATCAAAACCTCTAAAACGTTTTCCACTATTTGGAAATTGGGATTCAGGAAAAAGCTGACCGTCAATTTGGTTTATGAGTCGTATCTCCCTTATAGCTTGCTCTTTCAGTCTAATATTAATGCTTCCGGATTTCGATTTATTAATACCAACGAGTTGTTGCTCGTCATTTCTTGAGTAATAAATCACTTCAGCATTTTTTATAATATCTATATTATAGAGTTCATTATCTCGAAATAAACCGATGAGGCGCTGTCCTTTTATTTGGTTGTAATTATCGTCATTGAGTGTATCTTTACTAATTAAAAATGCATTGTTGAATACTTTTAGCGAATCTAATTTTTCGGTTTTCACGTTCGAAATTAAATGAATGGTATCACCTGTCATTTGATTGCCAAGGTTCCAAAGTACTGGTTTTCGTGCTATGGCAAAAGCATCTGTGGAACTAAAACGATCTAGATTGAGCATCTGTGTTAATCCTTTCTTGTGGTCAACATGAAGCGAGTCAGATTTTCCTGCTAAATCACTTTTATATAAGCGCACATTATACCAACCTCTCGTAATCCGATGGTCTGGTTTGCCTGTCACCATTAAGGTATCAGCATGCATGTAAACAGAATCTTGTTCTTGGACCGTTATCGCCAAAGCCCGTTTTGTAATAAACACTGAATCTTTTTCTCTAAAAACCTCTGCATAATGTCCTTTTACAATGCTCTTATTTATAGTGTCTGTAACTGTAATGTTATTTGTTGCAGAGGCAAAACTTCTATTTCTGTCAAAATAAATGCTATCTCCTTCAACACTCCGGTTGTCGTAATCAATTTTTGCATTCCGTTGAAAATAACCAGTATCGTTATTAGTGTCGTAAAAACCACGTTCTGTATAAACAGTGCTGGCTTCACCCACAATGGTTGAAGGACCAAACAAGTAGGCATGGCCATTTTCAGTGAAGAAATCGAGACGCTCGGTATTTAATGTGTATTCAGGATTTACGAGTACTACATCTTTTACAAATTGGTACTTTTTAGAGTTCATATAATAACGCCCAATCTGACTAGTAATCGTTCCCGAAGAATCTCTAACAACCTTTCCACCAGTACGGTAATGAGCTTGCTGTCTTGTTCTATCAAAGTGAAGCGTGTCTGTAGTTAAAGTAGATTGTGGCTCAGTCAATACCACGTCACCGCTTGCAAACGCTAACTGTGTTTTACCACTGTATTCTACATATTTAGCGACCATATTTATAGAGTCGCCTTGTTTCATACTTACATTACTGAAGGCTTCAAGAAAATCTTGATCTTCATAATAAATCGCTTTATCACAAAATACATCTGCACCTTTATGAATAAAATGCACTTGTTTAGACTTGTCTCGTACAAAAACCTTAGCACCTTCTTTAACGTTTGGATCTGTGGTAAAAGTTCCAGCGTATTTTACGGTAATACTTTGTTTTTCTTGCGCAAAACTGAATAAGCATAAGCATAAGCAGAAGACAAAAAGATGATTCTTTAGCATTTTAAAAAGCAATTTATGTATTGTAAAATAACATTTAAAGATTTGCTTTAGTATGGGTTAACAGTTTTTTTAACACGTGTAGTTAAACCGTTTTTCTCACAATAGTTTGTTTACGATCGGGTCCGACAGAGACAATAGTAATAGGAATATTAAGTTCTTTTTCTAAAAACTCCACATAAGCATTAAGATTATCTGGAAGTTCAGAAGCTTCTGTCATACCAGTTAAATCTGCAGCCCAACCTTTTACTTCGGTGTAAATTGGTGTTACGTTTTCTGCTTCAATATTATATGGTAAATGTTTAATTTCTTCACCTTTATATTTATAAGCAGTACATACTTTTAAGGTTTTAAAGCCAGAAAGTACATCACCTTTCATCATAATTAATTGTGTCACTCCGTTTACTTGGCAAGCGTAACGTAAAGCTACTAAATCTAGCCAACCACATCGTCTTGGCCTGCCAGTTGTTGCTCCAAATTCGTTACCAACTTTTGCCATGGTTTCTCCATCCTTATCAAATAATTCGGTTGGGAAAGGCCCAGAACCAACACGTGTTGTGTAAGCCTTAAATATTCCGAATACTTCACCAATTTGGTTAGGTGCAACTCCTAAACCTGTACAAGCTCCAGCCGCTGTGGTATTGGATGAGGTTACAAAAGGATATGTGCCAAAATCAATATCTAATAATGAACCTTGAGCACCTTCTGCTAAAATAGATTTACCTGAGGTTTGTGCTTGGTGTATAAATTCTTCTGAATCAATAAATTTTAAACTTTTAAGTATTTCAATTGCATTGAAAAAATCAGTCTCAAGTTCTTTTAAATCGTACTGAATATCTACATTGTAAAACGCAATCATTGCTTCATGTTTGTCTGCTAAAGCTCTGTATTTATCTTTCCAATCCGCTAATTCAATATCTCCAACACGGATGCCGTTTCTACCGGTTTTGTCCATGTATGTAGGGCCAATTCCTTTTAAGGTTGAACCTATTTTTGCTTTTCCTTTTGAAGCTTCACTTGCAGCATCCAATAAGCGATGCGTAGGTAAAATAATATGTGCTTTGCGCGAAATACACAAGGATTTTTTATAATCAACCTTTTGTTCGTCTAACTTGTCTAATTCTTTTTTGAAAATTACAGGATCTATAACCACTCCGTTACCAACAAGATTCACTGTATCATCATGAAAAATACCAGAAGGAATAGTGTGAAGCACATGCTTTTTTCCGTTAAAAACTAAAGTGTGTCCTGCATTTGGGCCACCTTGAAAGCGTGCAATAATATCGTATTTAGAGGTAAATACATCGACAATTTTTCCTTTGCCTTCATCTCCCCATTGTAATCCAAGTAGTAAATCTACTGCCATTTTAAAAAATTAGTTAGTCGTCTTTTTTACGGTTACCGTAAAAGTATAGTGAATGATTAGTTATTTGAATGTCAAAAACCTCTTCAATGGTTTTTTTGATTGATTGAATGCGTGGATCACAGAATTCTATTACCTCACCTGTATCGGTAAGAATAACATGGTCGTGCTGTTTATCAAAATACGACTTTTCATAATGCGCCTGATTTTGACCAAACTGATGTTTGCGTACCAACGCACACTCTAACAGCAACTCTATAGTATTGTAGAGTGTTGCACGACTAACACGATAGTTTTTATTCTTCATTTTGATATATAAAGATTCAATATCAAAATGCTCTTCGTTATCGTAAATTTCTTGAAGTATAGCGTAACGTTCAGGTGTTTTTCTATGACCTTTATCTTCAAGGAATTGCGTAAAAACTCTTTTTACGATTTCTTGGTTACTTTCTTCTGTGGTTGCATTCATAATTAAGGTGCAAATTTACACAATTTATTGGTATCACACTCGAGTTACTTTGTCGATTCCGTTAATTTTTTTCAGATTATCAATCACTTTTTTAAGCATGGTTTGATTCTTTACCTGTACCGTGATTTTTCCTGTAAATACTCCATCATCACTAGAAAAACTGATGCTTTTCATGTTAACATGCATGTTATCTGAAATAATACTGGTAATCTCATTGACCAATCCCAGATTATCAATCCCAGAAAGTGTGATTTGAGACGTGTAATCTTGTTGTGTGGAATCAATCCACTTCGCCTGCATAATCCTGTAAGCATAGTTAGATTGTAAGCTCAAGGCATTTGGGCAATTCTTTTTGTGAACTTTTATGCCGTCATTTATAGTTAAAAAACCAAATACTTTGTCTCCAGGAATTGGATTGCAACAGTTTGCTAGGGTATAATTGAGTTTTTCTTCCTCCTTACCAAAAACCAACATGTCATATTTAGAGGTAATTTCATCTTTATCTATGTCTTTTGGTGTTTCAGGCTTTCGGATTTTACCTTTAATATAGCTCATAAAGGCATTACTTCGAGATGAAGCAAAGGCTTTTAACTTTGTGTTATCAATAGTGCCAATACCAACTCGATAAAATAGATCTAATGAGGTGCTCAGCTTAAAATAATTGACCAACTCATTGACCGATTTTTCGTTTAAGGTAATTTTAAGCTGTTTTAATTTTCGTCTTAATATTTCCTTTCCTTCTTCGGCAATTTCTTTAGTGTCGGCATTTAAAGCAGATTTTATTTTGCTTCTGGCTCTGGCTGTTGTAGCGTAATCGAGCCAGTTGGTATTAGGTTTTGCATTTTCAGAAGTCATTATTTCTACACGATCTCCACTTTGTAACTCGTGACTCAATGGCACCAACTTACCATTTACTTTAGCTCCACGGGTTTTCATACCAACTTCCGTATGGATGCTAAATGCAAAGTCGAGTGGAGTAGCACCTTTTGGAAGGGACTTTAAATCTCCTTTAGGTGAAAACACAAAGATTTCTTTTGAATATAAATTGAGTTTGAATTGCTCAACAAAATCTACAGCATCAGCTTCATTATTTTCTAGAGCTTCTTGCAATCTATTGATCCATAGGTCTAAACTATCGTCCTTATCTTCTGTATTTTTATACTTGTAGTGTGCTGCATAGCCTTTTTCGGCAATCTCGTTCATTCGTTCACTTCTAATCTGAACTTCTACCCATCTGCTTTTTGGGCCAACAACGGTAATGTGAAGCGCTTCGTAACCTGTTGATTTAGGTGAAGAAATCCAATCTCTTAATCTAATTGGGTTTGGGGTAAAGTGATCTGTAACTACGGAGTATATTTTCCAAGCCAAGAATTTCTCGTTTTCTAAATCAGATTTATAAATAATTCTTACTGCGAATTTGTCATATACTTCATCAAAGGAAACTCCTTGCTTAACCATTTTTCTACGAATACTGAAAATGGATTTTGGTCGTCCTTTAATTTCGTAATTAAGGCCTTCCTTATTTAAAGAATCTTCAATAACCTTTGAAAACGATTTAATGTAAGCATCTTGTTCCTCCTTACTTTCTTGTAGTTTTTCTAAAATATCATTATAGACTTCAGGTTCGGTATATTTTAAGCCTAAATCTTCGAGTTCGGTTTTAATATTATAAAGTCCAATTCGGTGTGCGAGAGGTGCATAAATGTATAAGGTTTCTGAGGCAATTTTAACCTGCTTATCATCTCGCATTGAGTCCATTGTTTGCATGTTGTGCAAACGGTCAGCTATTTTTATAATGATAACGCGTACATCTTCATTGAGCGTTAAGAGCATTTTACGGAAGTTCTCTGCTTGAAGCGATACATCCATATCCTTCTTTAAGGATGAAATTTTTGTTAAGCCATCTACAATACGCGCTACAGTTTCACCAAAGAGACGTTCCATATCGGCAATAGTGTAATCTGGGTTGTCCTCAACAACATCATGCAATAAAGCCGAAGCAATACTAGTGGCATCCATGCCTATTTCTTGTGCTACTATTTTAGCAACAGCAATAGGGTGGAAAATATAAGCTTCCCCAGATTTACGTCTTTGTTCTTTGTGAGCATCAACAGCCACCTCAAATGCATGACGGATTAATTTCTTATCGTCTTTGCTTAAAGTTTGGTAGCTTACCTTAAGTAGTTCTTTGTAAGCTTTTGCAATAGCTGCATTTTCTTTTTCTATGTCCACATCCTGTCTCTTATACACATCTGACGCTGCCGACGAATAGA
>OLHK01000311.1_pt1 | contig 14533 bp, 8 predicted proteins | sample 1609371 | NCBI WGS metagenome assembly OLHK01 (sample SAMN05416779, study PRJEB24817) | seawater metagenome | isolation source: Sea water | place: Canada:Atlantic | collected 2013-11
CCATGTCAGCAAACCTGACCGCCGGCGGCCGCTTCCGTAAAGCGCTCGCGGAAGAAAAGCCCCTGCAAATCATGGGAACCATCAACGCCTATGCGGCAATGATGGCGGAACAGGTTGGTTACCGCGCCATCTATCTGTCCGGTGGCGGTGTGGCCAATGCCAGCTATGGCATGCCGGACCTGGGCATGACCAGCATGAACGACGTGCTGGAAGATGTGCGTCGTATCTCCAGTGCCGTGGAAACGCCGCTGCTGGTAGACATCGATACCGGCTGGGGTGGGGCGTTCAATATTTCCCGCACCGTGAAAGAAATGATCAAGGCAGGCGCTGGCGCGGTGCACCTGGAAGATCAGGTGGCGCAAAAACGTTGTGGCCATCGTCCGAATAAGGAAATTGTCACCCAGGAAGAAATGGTCGACCGCGTAAAAGCGGCGGTGGACGGCAAGACCGATGATGATTTCTTCATTATCGCCCGTACCGATGCTTTCCAGAAAGATGGCCTGGACGCTGCGGTCGAGCGCGCCCGCGCCTGCATCGACGCCGGTGCCGACGGCATTTTCGCGGAAGCCGTGCACACACTGGAAGATTACAAAGCCTTCAAGAAAGGCCTGGGCGATGCACCGTTGTTGGCTAACATCACTGAGTTTGGTGCCACGCCGCTGTTCAGCCGCGAAGAGCTGGCTGAGGCCGGCGCGGATATGGTGTTGTACCCATTGAGTGCCTTCCGCGCCATGAACAACGCCGCGCTGCAAGTGTATAAAAGTATTCGTGAGCAAGGCCATCAGAAAGACGTGGTGGACATCATGCAGACACGTATGGAGCTGTACGATTTCCTGAACTACCACGATTACGAGCAGAAACTGGATGCACTCTTCGCCAAGGGCAAGGGCTGATACCAATTTTGTAGGAGTTCCTCTTGAGGTGCGAACCCGGTTTTGAGCTTCTTCATGCCGGTTCGAGTCTCGAGGGGCGCCCTGCAGTACAGAATCCGCTTTGGCGGAAATGAGATTCACAAGGAGACAAATCATGGCAGAAGCAAAAAAACTCGGCGGCGCAGGCCTACGTGGCCAGGTCGCTGGTAAAACCGCACTTTCCACTGTAGGTGTTTCTGGCTCAGGCCTGACTTACCGTGGTTACGACGTTAAAGATCTGGCGGAAAACTGCGAATTTGAAGAAGTCGCACATCTGATCCTCAAGGGTGCGCTGCCGACCCAGGCGGAACTGGATGCCTACAAGAGCAAACTCCAAGGTCTGCGTAGTCTGCCGACAGAACTGAAAACCGTTCTGGAACAGATTCCGGCTGATGCTCACCCCATGGACGTAATCCGCACGGGTTGTTCCATGCTGGGTAACCTGGAGCAGGAAGACACCAGCGTGATGGGGGCTTTCCCGACTCAGGAAGCCTGCGCAGATCGTATGTTGGCGTGCTTCCCGTCCATCATCTGTTACTGGTACCGCTTCAGTCACGATGGCGTACGTATCGACGAGAATACCGGCGATGCTTCCATCGGCGCACATTTCTTGCACATGCTGCGTGGCGAAAAGCCCAACGAGCTGCATGAGCGCGTGATGAACGTGTCCCTGATCCTGTACGCAGAACACGAGTTCAACGCGTCCACCTTCACCGCCCGTGTTTGTGCCTCCACGCTGTCCGACATTCATAGCTGCATCACCGGTGCCATCGGCACCCTGCGTGGTCCGCTCCATGGCGGCGCCAACGAAGCGGCCATGGCTTTGATTGAGAAGTTCACCAGTGCGGAACAAGCCGAAACAGAAATGCTGGGCATGCTGGAACGTAAAGAAAAGATCATGGGCTTTGGCCACGCGATCTACACTGAGTCTGATCCGCGTAACGCCATCATCAAACAGTGGGCGGAAAAACTGGGTCAGGATGTGGGTGATACCGTGCTGTATCCGGTATCTGTGCGCTGTGAAGAAGTGATGTGGCGCGAGAAGAAATTGTTCTGTAACGCGGATTTCTTCCACGCGTCTGCCTACTTCTTCATGGGCATTCCGACCAAGCTGTTCACGCCGATTTTTGTGATGAGCCGCCTGACCGGTTGGGCTGGCCACGTGATGGAGCAGCGCGCGGATAACCGTATTATTCGCCCAAGCGCGGATTACACCGGTGAAGAGCTGCGTGCCGTAACCCCGATAGCAGAGCGAGGCCGATAGCCTTTTGTGGGAGTCTGCCTGCAGACGAAAGATTTCGCTTGCAGGCAAGCTCCCACAGTTTCATCTAATCCCAGGCCCATACTGAAAGCACAGTCAAAAAGAGATCCCCAGGCTATGAACACCGAATACCGCAAATCCCTTCCCGGCACCGAGCTGGACTATTTCGACACCCGTGCGGCGGTCGATGCGATCCAGCCTGGGGCTTATGCAAAACTTCCATACACGTCTCGCATTCTGGCGGAGCAGTTGGTGCGCCGTTGTGCGCCACAGGATCTGACCGATGCGCTTAAGCAGCTGATCGAACGCAAAAGCGATCTGGATTTCCCCTGGTACCCAGCTCGCGTCGTCTGCCACGACATTCTTGGCCAGACCGCACTGGTCGATCTGGCTGGCCTGCGTGATGCCATCGCTGAGAAGGGCGGTGATCCCTCCCAGGTAAACCCGGTAGTGCCAACGCAGCTGATCGTGGATCATTCCCTCGCTGTGGAACACCCCGGTTTTGAAGAGGGCGCGTTCGAGAAAAACCGTGCGGTGGAAGATCGCCGTAACGAGGACCGTTTCCATTTCATCGACTGGACCAAGACCGCGTTTGATAACGTGGACGTGATCCCGCCGGGCAACGGCATCATGCACCAGATCAACCTGGAGAAAATGTCTCCAGTGGTACAGGTGCGTGATGGTGTCGCTTTCCCGGACACCTGCGTGGGCACAGACAGCCACACCCCCATGGTCGACGCACTGGGCGTGATTTCCGTGGGCGTGGGCGGCCTGGAAGCCGAGAACGTGATGCTGGGCAACCCCTCCATGATGCGCCTGCCGGACATCGTCGGCGTAAAAATGACCGGCAAATTGAACCCGGGCATCACCGGTACCGACCTGGTGCTGGCTCTGACCGAATTCCTGCGTAAAGAGCGGGTGGTCGGCGCGTATCTGGAATTCTTCGGTGAAGGGGCAGACAGCCTGTCTGTCGGTGATCGCGCCACCATTGCCAACATGACCCCGGAGTACGGCGCCACCGCTGGCATGTTCTTTATTGATGATCAGACCATTGAGTACCTGCGCCTCACTGGCCGCGAAGATGAGCAAGTGGCACTGGTAGAAAAGTTCGCCAAGGAAACCGGGCTGTGGGCCGATAGCCTCAAAGAGGTGGAATACGAGCGTGTACTGACGTTCGATCTGTCTTCCGTAGCGCGTAACTTGGCAGGTCCATCGAATCCCCATTCACTCTTGCCGGTGTCCGAGCTGGGCAGCCGTGGCATTGCCAAAGAGTGGGAACAGGAAGAAGGCCTGATGCCGGATGGCGCTGTGATCATCGCCGCCATCACCAGCTGTACCAATACGTCTAACCCGCGCAATATCATTGGCGCTGGCTTGCTGGCCCGTAACGCCAACAAGCTTGGCCTGGTGCGTAAGCCTTGGGTGAAAAGCTCTCTGGCGCCGGGTTCCAAAACCGTAAAAATGTACCTGGAAGAATCCGGTTTGTTGCCAGAGCTGCAACAGCAGGGCTTCGATGTGGTGGCCTTTGCCTGCACCACCTGTAATGGCATGTCCGGTGCGCTGGATCCTGAAATCCAGAAAGAAGTTATCGAGCGTGACCTGTATTCCACCGCGGTGCTATCCGGCAACCGTAACTTCGATGGCCGTATTCATCCGTATGCCAAGCAGGCGTTCCTGGCGTCGCCGCCGCTGGTTGTGGCTTACGCCATTGCGGGTACCATTCGTTTCGATATCGAGAAGGATGTGCTGGGCCACGATCAGGACGGCAACCCGATTATGCTCAAAGATATCTGGCCGTCCGATGAAGAGATCGACGCCATCGTGAAATCCGCGGTGAAGCCGGAACAGTTCCGCAAGACCTACATCCCAATGTTCGAGAAGAAGGGCGATGGCGTACGTGCCGCGAGCCCGCTGTACGACTGGCGTCCGCAGTCTACCTACATTCGTCGCCCGCCTTACTGGGAAGGCACCATGGCTGAAGCCCGTGCGCTGAAAGGCATGCGTCCGCTGGCAGTACTGCCAGACAACATCACCACGGACCACCTGTCACCGTCCAACGCGATCCTGCTGGACAGTGCTGCCGGTGCCTACCTGGACAAGATGGGGCTACCGGAGGCGGACTTTAATTCCTACGCCACCCACCGGGGCGATCACCTGACCGCTCAACGTGCCACCTTGGCTAACCCGAAACTGTTCAATGAAATGGTTAAGGACGAAGCCGGTAATGTGATTCAGGGTTCCCTGGCGCGGGTTGAGCCGGAAGGCGAAGTGAAGCGCATGTGGGAAGCCATTGAAACCTACATGGAACGCAAGCAGCCGTTGATCATCATCGCCGGTGCGGATTACGGTCAGGGCTCGTCCCGTGACTGGGCAGCCAAAGGCGTGGCGTTGGCCGGTGTAGAAAGCATCGTGGCGGAAGGCTTCGAGCGGATTCACCGCACCAACTTGCTCGGCATGGGCGTTATGCCCCTGCAGTTCGAGGAGGGCACCACGCGCAACACCCTGTACATCGATGGCACTGAAACCTTCGATGTGGAAGGTGAACCGGCACCGGGTGCCACGCTAACGCTGATCATGCATCGCGCCAACGGTGACGTAGAGCGCATCCCTGTCATTTGCCGCCTGGATACCGCAGAAGAAGTATCGGTGTATTCCGCCGGCGGTATCTTGCAGAAATTCGCTAACGAATTTATGGCAGAAGCGGGCTAAACCTGAGGCCCCTGTGGGAGTTCGCCTGCAAACAATATGGGTTAGATTCATTGTATTTAACCTGCAGGCAGGCTCCCACATCAAGGCTGCTTTAGCCGCTTAACCTCTTGGCGGAAACCGAACAATGTAACCCCGTCGGGCGGTCCCGCCGGGGTTTTTTAAGGAGCAAACCCATGCCCTACGCACCACAAATCAAAATCCCTGCCACCTATATGCGTGGCGGCACCAGTAAAGGTGTTTTCTTCAGCCTTAACGACTTGCCCGAAACCGCCCAAGTGCCGGGTGAAGCCCGTGACAAGATCTTGCTGCGCGTGATCGGTAGCCCCGATCCTTACGGCAAGCACACCGACGGCATGGGGGGCGCCACGTCCAGCACCAGTAAATCGGTGATCCTCGCTAAAAGCGAAAAAGCCGACCACGATGTGGATTACCTGTTCGGCCAGGTGTCCATCGACAAACCGTTTGTGGACTGGAGCGGCAACTGTGGCAATTTGACCGCAGCGGTCGGTTCGTTTGCCATCAGCAATGGCTTGGTCGCCAAAGATCGTATCCCCGAAAACGGTATTGCCGTGGTGCGCATCTGGCAGGTAAACATTCAGAAAACCATCGTCGCTCATGTGCCGATCACGAACGGAGACGTTCAGGAAACCGGTGACTTCGAGCTGGACGGTGTGACATTCCCTGCCGCCGAAGTCAAAGTGGACTTTATGGACCCGGCAGACGGGGAGGGCGCCATGTTCCCCACCGGCAATGTGGTCGATGGGCTGGACGTGCCAGGTGTGGGCTGCTTCCCGGCAACCATGATCAATGCGGGCATCCCTACCGTTTTTGTGAATGCAGAAGACATCGGCTATACCGGTGCCGAGCTTCAGGGTGATATCAACGAAGACAAGAAAGCTCTGGCCATGTTCGAAACCATTCGCGCCTACGGTGCCGTGCGCATGGGGTTGATTGACAACATTGAAGAAGCCGAAGCCCGTCAACACACCCCGAAGGTAGCGTTTGTCGCGAAGCCAAAAAGCTATGCGGCATCCAGCGGTAAGCAAATCAACGCGGCTGACATCGATGTGCTGGTGCGTGCGTTGTCCATGGGTAAGCTGCACCACGCCATGATGGGCACCGCAGCGGTGGCCATTGCCACGGCGGCAGCGGTTCCCGGTACGCTGGTAAACTTGGCCGCCGGCGGCGGTGAGCGCAATGCGGTCACCTTTGGTCATCCATCTGGTACTTTGCAAGTCGGCGCTGAAGCCGCGGAGCTCAACGGCCAATGGAGCGCCACCAAAGCCAGCATGAGCCGCAGCGCCCGTGTCCTGATGGAAGGCAATGTCCGGATTCCGGGTGACTGCTTCTGATGCAGGCGAGCCTCATCACAGCTAACGCCACTTCATGTAGTTCAGATTAGCCTGAAGCCGTAATCCGACAACTCCACTGTCGGGTTACGGCTTTGCCTCTCTGTGCCCTTGGGTGAACCTGGCCTGCAACTGTAAAAGCCGCTCAATTAACCCCCAGCAACGCTTGACCCTCTGCCACCCCGGGGTGACCCTGAACGTCAACCTATCCAGGGAGGTGCGCACTATGGCCAGCAATACCGATAAGAACGAAAGACCCGATTATGATCAGGTCATTCAGGACATCGTCGACTACGTTCGCGATTACACCATCGAATCGGAAGAAGCCTGGCAAACCGCCCATTATTGTTTGCTCGACACCCTCGGTTGCGGGTTCCTGGCGTTGCGGTTTCCGGAATGTACCAAGCACTTAGGCCCGATTGTGGAAGGTACTGTAGTACCCCATGGCGCTCGGGTTCCCGGCACGCCGTACCGGCTGGACCCGGTAAAAGCGGCCTGGGACATTGGCTGCATGGTGCGCTGGCTGGACTATAACGACACTTGGCTCGCCGCCGAATGGGGACATCCGTCGGATAATCTCGGGGCTATCCTGGCGGTGGCGGATTATTTGTCCCAAAAGCGGGTGGCGAACGGAGAGGCTCCGTTAACCATGCAGGCCGTCCTCGAAGCCATGATCAAGGCCCACGAAATACAGGGCGTATTGGCGCTGGACAATTCCTTCAACCGCGTGGGGTTGGATCATGTGCTGCTGGTGAAAGTCGCATCCACCGCCGTGGTGTCACACCTTATGGGCGCCAACCGGGAGCAGATGCTGTCGGCCGTCTCCCATGCCTGGGTGGATGGTCAGGCACTGCGCACTTATCGCCACGCCCCCAATGCCGGTTCACGAAAATCCTGGGCAGCGGGGGATGCCACCAGTCGCGCCGTGCGCCTTGCGGATATTGCCCTGCGCGACGAAATGGGTATTCCGGGTGCGCTCACCGCCCCCCAGTGGGGTTTTTATGATGTGCTCTTCAGTAAGACCAACAAGAACCAGGTCATCAAGTCGGAAGAAAAGCGAAAGTTCAGCTTCCAGCGAAATTATGGTTCCTACGTAATGGAAAATATCCTCTTCAAAATTCGTTTCCCGGCAGAGTTTCATGCGCAAACTGCGTGTGAAGCTGCGGTGTTACTTCACGAGCAAGTGAAAGAACGCCTGGATGACATCGAAAGAATCGTTGTAACCACCCATGAGTCGGCCATTCGCATTATTTCCAAAGAAGGCCCCTTGGCCAACCCGGCAGACCGCGATCATTGCCTGCAATACATGATCGCCGTGTCGTTAATCATGGGCGACCTCAGCGCGGAACATTACGAAGATGGCTTCCATGCCAACAACCCCATGATCGATACGCTGCGCAATAAAATGGAGGTCGTGGAAAGCGACGATTACACCCGCGATTACCTGGACCCGGAAAAACGCTCCATCGCCAATGCCATACAAGTGTTCTTCAGCGATGGCACAAAAACGGAGCTGGCTGACGTGGAATACCCCATTGGACACAGGCGCCGTCGAGAGGAGGGTATTCCCGTTCTTAAGAACAAATTCCACCAGAATTTGCTGACCTGCTTCCCGCCAGCCAAAGCAGAGCGGATCTTCGACGCTAGCCAAAGCCGCCAGTCTCTGGCCTCCATACCGGTGCACGAATTCATCGACACCCTGACGTTATAGCCCCTATCAGTAGGCGCGTCGCTAGCGGCGCGGTCCTATGCTCCAACCTTTCCCTTCACAAATCTGTTGTGGGAGCTTGCCTGCAAGCGAAACCGCAAAGTAAACACTCAACCTGGCCCCTTGTGTGCAACAGCAATCTATCCTCCAAACCAAACGCATGAAACATAAAGAAGCGGGACATTACGGGCCAGTCTGTGCACTTTGGTAACAAGCCGTTTTCACTGTAACGAGTACAAACATGCATAAGAGTGGTAAACGGTGAGTTTACTATCCGTAAAATGCTGATATTAATGGATTATTAACCACGACACTGTGTGCTGTTTGTGTTAACAAGTGTTGCTATACGTTTTGACGCTGTGTAGCCTTGTGACTAAAGATCGTTAGACCTGATCAAAGTGCTCAATTGCGGATCAGGTTGATATAACAAAAAATCGAGGTCACACAGTGCCCCCAAGATACCTACCCACCAACCTGTTGTTGGCCGCGACCCTCACGCTGGGCGTAGCTCAGGCCCACGCGCTTACCGAACTCAGCGATGACTCTCTGTCGGATGTACAGGGGGCAGGTTTTGCTTTCGCGCTCGATAATTTCAGCATGCGCTTTGCCCCGGAAAGCTTTATCGAGCTGACTGGCGCGACAGTTAACGGTGTCGGCTGGCAGCGGGGCGACGCCCGTTATTATGGTTTGTCCATGACAAATGGGGCCGAACCCGGCGGCACGGATTGGTATGCCACTTTAAATGGAGGTACGGGTGCTTGTGGCGGGAGCGGCACTTACGGCAATACTTTTCTCGCCTGCCCTCTCGGTAACGGTAACAGCCTGAGTGCTGGGGTGACGCCCAATCAATATGGCATCGGCGCCATGGCTTCGATTTACGACCCCTACGTAATGCGTGTTTTTGACTACGAGGGTTACGATTTTCAAGGTAATTATCTCGACGGATCTGCCGGCAATGAAAAACCCACCATCCTTGAGCTTATCGGTCCCAGCCAAACAGAAGATTGGCGTTGGAGTTTCTGGGGCGAACTGGAGGTAGATCGTGTGGCTGGCGATCCTAGCGCCGCTATCGGTGCGCCAAACTGTTCGTCAGGTGGGGCAGACTGTGCTGACTTTCTGCAAAGCCAGACGATCATTCATGGCAAACCCACAACTGCGGATGGCAAACCCGCCATTTTGCGGCTCATGCAAACGGAAAATACGGCGGATAATACCTTGGGTATTACCTACCAGAGCGCGCTTTCCGGCGACTTTCGTTTTTCTGTCCGTCAAAAAGACACCGGGGCATTAGCGGATACCCTTCATAACGTCCCGGACTTTGATGATGCCGAAGGCATGTATTTCAAGAATGTGGATGCTTTCTTGCCGCTTGGTGTTCTGCATTATCAAGCGCTTACACTGAACGCCGTCAGGGATGGCTCCGGTGACGCCACTGGCGATTTCATCATCGAGCTGACACAAATACTAGGCAATTTGCCCGAGGTTTATAACAACTTTTATTGTGGTGATGTCGGGAATGCGGGGGATTGCGCCCTAAATGCGGATGGCAGTATCCAAAACCCGAATGAAGACACGCGCGGCTACGTTCGATGGGGGGATTTTAACAGCGTTAATATCGCCACAGGGGCCGGGCTGCCGTCTGCAACAGCAACAGATAACGGCATCTATTTTGTGAACCCGACTGCCGCAACACCGGTCACCAATTTGGGTATTTCGCGCATCGAAGGCATGCGTATCCACCACATGAAAATCACCACCTTGGGGGCGAACTAATGATGGGAAGAATCCGCATTTCACCCGTTACGCCCCAGTGCCGTGGGAGCGGTCGTTCGGCCGCGAAAAAACTCTTGTCATTCTTCGCCTTAATTGTAGGAGCTTGCTTGCACGCGAACCCGGCCACTGCCCTGGAAGTCATGGATGACTCGGAAATGGGTGCTGTTACCGGGCAGAGAGGCATTCTTGCTAGCTTCCAGTATTACTACAACAGCAGCCCGGCAGAAGCTAACCTGGGTGCACCACTGTCTATTTGTGATAGCCCGAATGGTGGTAGCAGCCTGGCAAACATGAACTGTCGCTTCGGCCTTCAGTTGAAGAATCGTGAGAGCGAGTGGTTGGTCTTTAAAAACGGTCACGCGTCTATAGATCTTCGGCGGTTGGCGATCGATGCATCCTTGTTGGGTGACTCCCACGGTGGCAGTGCTTCTTATCATGGTTACTTTAACGAGGATAAGTTCACCGACCAGGATGGCACTACCTGCCTGCTACCCAGTGGAGATTGCTCCAATGGCGCCGCATCAGGGTTGGCAGAGATGCCAGGCCTTCGCCTGAGTTATCCGGAAGGGGAAACCGATGGCCTTGAATTCAATGACGTGCGCTTCGGCATTTATTTCGAGGGGTTGGCGGTGGAGCCAAACGCGCTGGTGCCAAGCGGTAATGGCTGGGAAGGTAACAACAATGGTTCCTTCATGGGGCTGAATATAGCAGATAACAATGGCCACCAAGCGGGGATCGCATTTGGTGGTGATTTTTATCTTTACGGTTATTAAGCGGCGGCTCCACACGGTGAATGCTATGCGTTTAAAGACAATGAAGAAGAATAAAAAGCCGCAGATGCTTTTTGCCGTTGCGCTGTTTTGGCCTTTCAGTGGGTATGCACTGGAAGCACTTACCGAAAATGAAATGGGCGCAGTGCAGGGTCGTGACGGCGTGACCATCGGCTTGGAAGTCCCTCAAGGCCAAGCGATAACGGCTGAGCAAATTCGTTGGGAAGTGGATCAGGGTAAAGTCGATTCAAACAGTGACTCACTACAGAACCATCTGATCATCGGTGGAACAGATACTGATGCTCAGCAATTCGCAATTAAGCCCATTAACCTGGATGGCACTGCGGGAAGTCAGGCACTGAACTTTGCCCTGGCGATCGATTCGTATACCAATGACGAGGGCAGAGCAGGCCTGGGGCTTGATGCGACTTGGAACCGCATGCGTGTTCAGATGGACAGCGTGTCAGTCACTGATACATCCCGCTCTTTCGGCGCTCTGGCACTGGATGCGGGTGGTCGTTTTGCCGTGTTTGGTGATGGCGGTTTCGCCAACTCGTCGCTCACCGCCGATCAGGCACGCGTTATCGTCAATGTCGGGAATATTGATAACACCGATCCGGATCCGAATACCTGGACCATGGCTGATCCTGGTCGGTTGTTCTACCGCATGGGCCCGGCAGGAAGCACAGAAGTACAACTAGATAACCTTGGCTTCCTGTTTGATATGCATCAAGGAACGGTAGGGGTGAATTCAGACGGAATCCTGGTTAGCAGTGCGCCGGGGTCGCGTACCGATTTAAATCTTACTTTCGACATTCTTGCCAATGTTGCCAACGGTGCTTCAACGGCTTTCCAGTTTAACAATCAGTCAATTCCTATGCTTCTGTTTGGCTGGCGTGGTGGGATCGAAGATTTTGACTTGCAGCTACGGCCCCAAGGGACTTGGCTGCCTGATACTGGTGCCTTCACACAGGGTCTCACAGCTTCACTGGGGTTTGATCTGGCCGATAATTTCCAGTTTGTTATTGGCGAAGCCAAGTATGAGGATAGCGGGGACAAGAAGCAGTCATATTTGGAGTTCTCACAGCCTATCAGTATGCCCACGACTCTTGGTCAGACCCGCAAGGATCTGGAGTTTGGCTACCTGACGCTGGATACCGTGTCCGCGGGCCATCAAAGCGTTGGCGGGATATGTTTTGGCGGTGCTAATACTTATGGCAGCACCCCATCCAGTTGTTCCTCATCAACCGGTGGCGTTCTACCCACCGAGCTTTTAGAGATTGCTCCGTCTGACACAGGGCTTGCCATTATCAATCGGGAGTGGGGCCTTCATGCTTACTCCTCCAAAGTTGTCTATCGCGATGGTGTTTCTGCCACAAACAATATTGATGAAGGCTGGGCGTTGATTTATACACTGGGTGACATCAGCACCAACTGGTACCTCTACCCGCAGCCAGGGGACGGGGCAACGCGGGGATCTCCAGGTTTTACCATGGACGTGGTGGCTGCCATTCAGACAGAGGGTGGAGCGGACGCCAACGGAAGGCCGGATCGCTCACGCTGGGAAAATGGTACTCACCTGATGATCGGTGATACGGACTTCCAGACCAGTTATCACGACCCGAGCAATCCAACGGCCGACGGCTTGGCCATTGGCCTGATGGGCGCAGATATGCTTTTTGCCACCAATGATATGGGGGTTGGTGTGTCTCTCGGCGACGGTCTGAACCTTTCATCCCATGAAGTCCGCTTGCAGCTTCGCGGCATGTTTGGTGGCGGCGATGTGCCCAGAATGGAAAACCCCGTTTACGGTAGCTACATTGATATGAACCTGGAGATGGATGATTTTCTCTTCAAGCTTTTTCCAAGCTTGAATGGTGATGCCATCAACTTCGGCGGGTTTCTTAGTTTTGCCAATCTGAACAATGATTTCTCCAATAATACGGGCAGTGGCCATGGTCATGATGATGGCACCTATATTTCTTTTGCCGAACCCAATCTGAGTAAATTAGATGTTGATGTTCGCTTGGCGGATATTACGGGTGATATCGAAATTCCCTCTAACTTCATTCTTGCTGGTGGTGGCGGGAAAATCGATCTGCTATCGGCTTCCGGCGAGCTTGACGGAAAACCCAAGTTGCGCATTGAAACCAATATGAATGTTGGGGCATTAGCGACTAAGCCTGGTGGCGGGGCTGGCGACCCTCTTGAAATTGGAAGAATTGAATTTGGCGGGAAAGATCTTGGATCAATGATCATTCCTGCGGCTAAAGTTTATACATCCCTGACACTGGAACAGCAGTAGATCTGAATAGTAATAAAGGTCTTTCAGAATAACGTCCTCAGGTATTGCTAATGAAAATTATAATAAAGCCCCGTCTGCGATTTTTGGCAACAAGCTGCCCTAGTTATTTTTTGGTATTGTTTTTTTTGATTTTTTCAAAATCTGCACAGTCGATGGTTGAGCTTAAAGATGAACAATTAGCTGATGTGACCGGGCAAGCCCTGCTGCAGATGAATAAAGAATTTACAAATGGCTATACTTTTTATAAGGCAGGGTTAGATGCAGAGCTAAGGCTGAACATGAACATTGACAAGCTTCAGCTTGGTTGTGGAGGCATTAATGGCACAGATGGTTGCGACCTGGATATAGATAATTTTTCTTTGGGCTGTGTTGCGAACAGTAGTGGACAGTGCATTACACAAAATCCTGCTTCAGGAACCATTCAGAAACCTGGTCTCTTGAGAGACTGCGGCAATGGGACTTGCACAGGTACGAATATTGATAAATCTATTCAGGATCAATTGAAAGATTTTATTATTAACAGACCTTTTTTCCAGTTCGCCATCAAAAATGATAACAGTTCGACACTGCGCGAAATCGTGGGTATCCGTATGGGAGGGGAGCAAGTGTCTGGCCCAATGAGCTTTGGCTCTCTTAATACGTTCAGCGGTTATATGAGTGGGTCTGCAGATGTTTATATGCGTGGAGAAACGGATGTTGCAGCGACGTGCGCAGCCCCAAATAATTGCCCAAATGCAGGAGGACGAACAAAGTTTCCGGATGCCAGTGCATTTATGGGGTTAAATAACGAAGAGATTCTTAATCTTGGCCTTGTTGCGATTAGTTATGAAGATTTAACGATGGATTATGGCTCACAGTCTCGAGAGAATGTGGCCGCAGAGGTTACAGGGAACCGTTTGGATCAGATTGGAATTCCTGACTTGCGGTTGGCTGATTTGGTCGATGACATCGTAGATACGGTTGAGGTTAATCGTATCTGTGCGGACGGATTATTCGGCGGATGCAGCGCTATCGCCAGCAGCACTATTGCAAATTTCCTACTTCCTGTATTGGCAGATGGTATTTCGGAGTACATTAAGGAAGAACTGGCAAATGGTCTTGGCGTGAGTGTCAGTGCCTTAAATAGTCATGATGTTCCATACAATTTAAAGAATATTCATCAGTTGGATGTTTCAACACCTCAGTTTGGGCTGTCTTTCCAAAAAGAAGATGTACAGTATCCAGGTTATACGCAAACAGTTTCCAGAGGGTGGTCCATGTATGCCCCCGACGCCTTTAACTTGGTAATTGACGACAAGGTTTCAAGTTTCGTTCAAGCGATAGCGGGTAGTTCCGCTGCTAGGGATGGTAATATTACAGGGTTAGAAGCTCCCTATCGAAATTGTTGGGGTAGTGCTCGCTTTTGTTAGCGAGGACGAATTTTTTACAAATCTAATCGCGACACTTCGCTGAAATAAAAAGGTGAGCCGTAGCGCCAACCTTTTTATTCCCGCCAAGAAGTTGAAGTTACTATGAGGTATGCTCAGAGCAAGGTTTTCCCTGCTAAAACGGCAAGGCCTTTGCTTTCCGTAGGATGGGTTCTATGGCCGGCTTAATTTTGTAGTCAAGAATAAAATGGTTCATGCTATTTTAGTTCAAGCAGGCTATCCATTTCAGTGGGAAGACACGAACCCTTTGCTTCCGTCACTGCAACCGCCGCTTCAGCCCCTTCATCGCCAACACCCGCGTACTGATCTCCTCAATCGAT
>OLHK01000319.1_pt1 | contig 14395 bp, 9 predicted proteins | sample 1609371 | NCBI WGS metagenome assembly OLHK01 (sample SAMN05416779, study PRJEB24817) | seawater metagenome | isolation source: Sea water | place: Canada:Atlantic | collected 2013-11
TTATATAAATAATGCAGTAAATGAAAACAGTCTTTTATACAGAGATGCTTATAAATTAACTAGCTTAAAGGGAAATACTTACGAGAAGTTTATTAATGAATATCTATATCAAGTATGAGTAAATACATTGTAGATTCAAACTTCTTCATACAAGCTCATCGTTCAATATATCCTCTTGATGTTGTTCAAAGTTTTTGGATAAAAATCAATACTTTATCTCAGAATGGTACAATAGTAAGTATTGATAAAGTAAAAAAAGAAATTTATGATAATTCTTCTCACGAAGATGAACTTAAATTATGGTGTGATTCTAATTTACCGAACGAGTTTTTCATTAAAACCGATACTGTTCTTCAAAATTATATTGCCATTGTAAATTGGACAAATTCAATGTCTCATCATTTCACGCCAAATGCAATACAAGAGTTTCTTGAAACTGACCTTGCAGACCCTTGGCTTATAGCTTTCGCTATGAGTAATAATTGGACAATTGTTACTTATGAAAAAAGCCAACCTGAAAGAAAAAATAGAATTAAAATACCTGAGGTTTGTAATCAATTTAATGTAAGACATATTGATACAATACAAATGTTTAGAGAATTAAATGAAAGTTTCTAAAACACTACCAACAACAATAACAACAACAACCTCTAAAATTAATTGCTAGCACAAGCCTACTTACGATAAGATCCTGAAACAAGTTCAGGATGACAAAATGATTAAAATAGCTTTGTCACCTCATCAAAATCCAAACCACCATAATTACCCGAGCTCATTAACAATAAAGATTTGTTTTCAAAACTCTGAGAGAATAAAAATTCTTTAAACTCAGCCGGATTGGTATAAATGATTAAATCATCGCGTTCAAAAGCGTTGGCGATTTGTTCTTTAGTGACCTCCTCCAGCTTTTTAATTTCAACTGCGTGTGGTGAGTAAAACACTACCGCAACATCAGCCGCATCTAAAGCACCTTTGTATTCTTTTAAGAATTGGGCATTAAGGCTACTGTAGGTATGCAATTCTAAACATGCGACCAATGTTCTGTCACTATATTGTTCTTTTACAGCTTTGGTTGTGGCTTCTACTTTACTTGGTGAGTGTGCAAAATCTTTATAGGCCACACTTTTAGAGGTTTCTGCAATTTTCTCTAAGCGCTTGCTTGCTCCTTTAAAAGTAGAAATAGCTTCATAGAAATCGTCTTCGTCAATGCCCATGTGTTGGCAAATCCATTTGGCTCCAGCTAAATTATTAAGGTTATGTGCTCCAAATATTTCAACTGGCATTGGTCCTTCAGAAGTCTCTAAAAGTGTTTCCCCATCTTCAACCGTATATTCCGGAGTTTGGTAAGCTAATTTTCTAATTTGATTTTCGGAAGCTTCAACTATGCGTTTTACCTCAGCATCTTCTTCGTTGTAATTGATACTTCCTCCTCTTACAATGGAATCTACAAAAATCTTAAACTGTTCTACATAATTTTCATAAGTAGGAAACACATTTATATGATCCCAAGCAATCCCACTTAGCAATGCAATATTCGGTTTGTACAAATGAAATTTTGGTCGTCTATCTATTGGAGAGCTCAAATATTCATCACCTTCCAAAACAATAAAATCATTGTCTTCTGTGAGTTTTACCATCACATCAAAACCTTCGAGCTGCGCACCAACCATATAATCCACATCCTTGTCATGATAATGCATTACATGCAAAATCATTGATGTAATCGTGGTTTTTCCGTGGCTTCCGCCAATCACAACTCGTGTTTTGTGCTTAGCCTGTTCGTACAAAAACTCAGGATAGCTGTAGATTTTTAAACCAAGGTCTTGCGCTTTTAACAATTCAGGATTATCAGCTTTGGCATGCATTCCCAATACCACAGCATCTAAATCTGAGGTAATCTTTTCAAGAAACCAACCAAAAGTTTCAGGCAATAAACCTTTTGCCTCTAATCTAGACTTTGATGGATCAAAAATTTCATCGTCACTGCCTGTGACGTTATATCCTTTATTGTGAAGTGCCAAGGCGAGATTGTGCATAGCTGCACCACCAATGGCTATAAAATGTACGTTCATGTAGCAAATATCAAGTTACATATTCCAAAATCCAAATAACATGGCCTAAATTTCAATGGAAATAAAATTATATACTTTCCTTAAATTCCCTAAAAATCTCAAGGTCTGGCAAACCACTAATGGCTTTATCAATCCATTTTAAAGCCTCATTCTTATCCGCTCTATGCTTGTGAATTTGAGCCAAACGATAATACGCCCATTCCTTTGGTACTCCATCTTTAGCTGAATGATTAGCCAAGTAAGCATTAAGGCATTTTTCTCCTTTTTCTAATTGTATGTTATAGTCTGCACAAACTTTACCTATTTGGTAATGCATTGCATTACGTTGTAGCTTTTTGTGTCCTTCTTCTAAATTATTTATGGCTTTATCTGGTTGGTTTTGACCTTCGTAGAAATTGGTCATTTTTTCATAACAGGTAACTGAGCCACCTACTTTAATTGCCAATCGATAATATTTTTCTGCCAATTCTGGTTCATCATCATATTCATAAACATAACCTTTAGCCAAATAGCCATCTACTTTAGAAAGTTTTTCTAATTCATCCGCATACTTTAATGCCTTAGAGAAACTTCCACCTACAATACCTGGAAGTGAGACATATAACTCAACCAAAGCCCAACGTGTATCAATATGTTTTGGGTCTAATTTTGCTGCTTTTAAAAACGCAGATTTAACATCTCCAATAATACCTAAAGCTCTTATTTTACTAATGCTTAACGCTTTCATACCTAATGAACCTCCATACTTATAGTGATAGTTGGCATTATTTGGCTGTTTTTCGGTTAGTAACTTATATTGCTCAATCGCTTCATCCCATTTTTTTTGATGACCGTAAGCATCTCCCAACAACTCAATGGCTTCTTCATCTTTTGGATGGGATTTTATAAATTCAACCATTTCGTTCTCAGCTTTCTTAAATTGCTTTTTAGCTATAAAAGCTTTGGTATTCTCTTTTGCAGATTGAGAAAAACCAATGGTTGTTATAAAAAATATCCAGAAAAATCTGTTCATAGAATTAATGTTTGTGTGGTAAAAATACAATTAATGGATTAGCCATAAAATCTTATTTAAACAACGTTTTGTTTCCCTTACAAATTGTTTAACTTCACTCATCAAAAAGCTATCCAAACTCATTTTGACTGTATTTGGAATGCATTTTGAAGGTAATTTGTTGAAAATTTTGACATCATGAAAACTTATATAAAACTACTAATGCTCATCTGTTTTGCCACATTCTCACAAGCTCAAAACAACTTTAACAGTCAATGGACTGAAGTTGAGAAACTTGAAAACAAGGGATTGACAAAAAGTGCAGCGGAACTTGTGGACACTATATATAACAAAGCTCTAAAAGAAGAGAACCAACAACAGCGCATAAAAGCACTTTTGCATAAAAGTAAATATATGCTAACCATAGAAGAGGAAGCACAACTTAAAATTATCAATCTTTTTAAATCTGAAATTGAGAAATCAAAAAATGTGGTTTCTCAACGATTGCTAGAGAATATGTTAGCCACCATGTATTGGCAGTATTTTCAACAAAATCGTTATAAATTCTATAATCGTAGTAAAACTTCCGACAAAGTCAGTGATGATTTTAGAACGTGGGATTTGCAAACGCTTTTCAACGAAATTCATTTCTATTATCAACGCTCATTACTAAACAACTCATTGCTACAAAAAGAAAACCTGAACAACTATTCCGTTTTAATCAAGGCAGTTGAAAACTCAAAAACCTATCGTCCTACGCTGTATGATTTATTAAGCCATAATGCATTAGATTTTTATGAAACTGACGAAAATAGCATTACAAAACCTGCTTATCAATTCAAAATAGATAATGAAAATTACATTTCAGAAAGTGAAGAATTTATTGCTTTAGAATTATCTGCTAAAGATTCATTATCTCTTCAGTTGAACGCCCTTAAAATTTATCAAGATTTATTAAAGTTTCATAAAGAAAAAAAAGTCTCAAAAGCTTTTGTAGCGGTTGATATTGACCGACTGAATTTTGTGGCAAGACATGCAACTTTTTCAAATGTTAATGAGCAGCATTTAAAAACTTTAAAGCGTACTTCAGATGCTTTAGGCAGTTCAGCACTTTCTGGACTTTATGATTTTGAAATTGCTTCAGTTTATCAAGAACAAGGCAATAGTTTCGATAGATTTTCTAATGAAAACAGTAAAACACACCGTTGGAAATTAAAAAAAGCAGTTGCTCTTTGCAGCAAAGTTATTTCAGATTTTCCTCAAAGTGATGCTGCAAAAAAGTGTGCTGTTTTAAAACAGCAAATTTCACAGCCAAATATAAGATTACAAGCAGAGCAATTTATTTCTGTTGATAAGCCATCGCGACTTTTAGTGACCTATAAAAATTTAGAAACTCTAAATTTTGAAATTTACAAGGTTTCGGAATCACAACTAGAAACCTATAATTCCAGTTATAGAGCAGACGAAAAAGCCAGCTTTTTTAATAGCAAAAACCCAATTAAAACTTTCACTTCAAATTTAAAAACTGAAGGAGATTACCAGGAACATAGCACAGAAATTGTAATACCAAAACTCAAAAATGGTCTATACCTTATCAAGTCTTCAACACAAAAAGGGAATAACGTATTTGCAGTAAGCCACATTCAAGTTACGGATTTAGCATTGATTGAAAGCCGATTGAATAATGTCGTAAGCTATCAATTAATTAACCGAAACAACGGAAAACCTATTGTTGATGCTGAAATCAATATTACGTTTACCACAAACAGAAATAGCAAATCCACCGAAACTAAATCAACCAATCGCTTCGGCAAATTTGAAGTTAAAAAATCAAGTGCAACATACAGCAATCTTGATATTAAAGCGGTTTTCAATAATGAAATGGGTTATTTTGGAAATTACTATATAGGTAGAATCTATGAGCAAAATCAGGAGAAAAAGACACAATACAAAAACTTCCTTTTTACAGACCGAAGTATTTACAGACCAGGACAAACTGTTTATTTTAAGGGCATTGCAACCTTCAAAGAGGGTGAAAAAACTAATGTAAATAGTAATGAAGCAGCAAAAATTAGACTTAAAAACGTTAACGGAGAAGTCGTTAGCGAACTTAGACTTAAGACTAATGAATTTGGTTCTATAAACGGAGAGTTTATTTTACCAAACGATGGCCTCACAGGCAATTATACTATCGATATGTTTTGTGGTAATTATGGTTACACCAATTTTTCAGTAGAAGAATATAAACGTCCAAAATTCAAGCCTGAGTTTCAACCCATAACCGAAACTTTCAAAGTGAAGGATAGTATAACGGTTAAAGGTAAAGCTGTGGCTTTTGCGGGAAGCAATATTACTGACGCCAAAGTAGTATATCGTGTAAAACGACAAGTTCGCTATCCGAGTTGGTATTATTGGAGCCGACCTTATTTTAATTCCGAACCACAAGAAATTGCTTTTGGGGAAACTCAAACGGATGCTAAAGGTGAGTTTGATATTATGTTTAAAGCCATACCAGATGAAAGCGTTTCAAAAGATAGTTTACCGATTTTTAATTATGAAGTGACCGCAGATGTTACAGACCTTAACGGAGAAACACGTTCTGTGACCACAATAGTTAATGTAGGCTATCATGCTATGATACTTAACATTGTAGCACCTCAGCAAATTGATAAAACTAAAAATGAAAGCGAAATCACAATTGAATCTAAAAACCTAAATGGGGAATTTGCACCCACAAAAGGTGTATTAAAAATCTATAAACTACAGGCACCAAATAACGTTTTACGATCACGATCATGGAATGCACCAGATTATCAGACACTTTCTAAAACCGAATTTAAAGCTTTATTTCCGCATGATTCTTATAACAACGAAGACGAATTAAATAATTGGAAAAAGGGAGAAGCGGTTTTCAGTACAAATTTTGATACAGAAAAACGAAAAACCCTTAGTCTCAAAAATTTAAAAAAATGGAAATCTGGCGCGTATATTATTGTCACTGAAAGCAAAGACAAGTTTGGACAAAATGTAAAGGCTGAAGCTTACACATCACTGTTTAGTGATAACGACAAAACAGTTGCTGACAATCAATTATTTAAATTGCAATTAGATAAAGATAGTTACAAAGCTAACTCGATGGCAAAACTCACCGTTGGTTCGGCTGCAAAGAATATTATAGTTACTGTTGAAATTGAAAAAAACCAAAAAATCATTTTAACACAATTAGTAACGCTCAACAATTCTAAAGAAACCATCATTATACCTATTTCAGAAAATGATTTGGGAGGTTTTATCGTTCACACAAGTTTTGCTGCTTTCAATTATTATCACACACAAAGCACAAGAATTAACGTGTCATACCCAAAAACCGATTTAGAAATTGAAACCACAACGTTTAGAGATAAATTACAGCCTGGACAAGACGAATCTTGGAGTTTTAAAATAAAAGGACCTAAAGGAGATAAAGTCTCCGCAGAACTTTTAGCAAGTATGTATGATGCGTCATTGGATGAATTTAAGAGTCATAATTGGAGCTTTAAGCCTATTAACCGCCAGTCTTATTATGCAAGAATAAATAGAAATTCTACACAAAGCTTTAACACCACCAATTTTAGATTATATAATGGTTTTGGAAGTATTCCGAGTTATCCATATCAAAATTATGATAGTTTGAATTGGTTTGGGTTCTATTTTGGGAATAATCGTAATATGTGGAGAGCTAAAAATTCTGCTATTCCAGTATCAGAAGCTGTTATGGTAGTTGAAGATAAGGTTGAATCAGAAAGTCAAAGTGATACTGCTTATTTTATTGAAGGAGGAAAATTCACAGAATCAGACAATTTAGAAGATCCTGAATATGCTTTTTCAATGAATAAAGCTAAAATAATTCCTAATAAAGAAGCTGAAACAGACATCATCCAAATCCGTAAAAACCTAAACGAAACCGCATTCTTTTTTCCAAATTTAAAAACAGATGAAAATGGCAATGTGAGCTTCAATTTTACAGTACCAGAGGCATTAACCAAATGGAAACTACAATTATTGGCGCACACCAAAACCTTAGAAAGTGCGGTGACGCAATTAGAAACAGTGACCCAAAAAGAGTTAATGGTAATACCTAATGCACCACGCTTTCTAAGAGAAGGAGATACTATAACAATCAGCACAAAAATTGCAAACCTCACGGACAAAGCGTTGTCTGGTGTTGGGAGATTAGAGTTGACGGATGCAGTGTCTGGCGAATCTATTGACAGTAAATTATCTAACGACGATAATACATCAAACTTTAGTGTTGATGCAAAAGGAAATACACAAATTAGCTGGTCACTAAATATTCCGAAGAATATACAAGCTGTACAATATAAAGTCATTGCAAAAGCTGGTGATTTTAGTGATGGTGAGCAAAATGCTTTACCTGTTTTAAGTAACAGAATGTTGGTTACAGAAACCTTACCAATGTGGATTAGATCTAACGAAACAAAGACGTTTACTTTATATAAGCTGAAAAACAACACCTCAACAACATTAAGCAATCATAAGTTAACCTTGGAGATGACTTCAAATCCTGCTTGGTACGCCGTACAAGCTTTGCCTTATTTAATGGAATATCCATACGATTGCAACGAGCAGACCTTTGCAAGATACTACGCTAACGCATTGGCGCAACATATCGTAAAATCTAATCCTAGGATTGAAGCTGTTTTTAATCAATGGAAATCTACAGACGCTTTGTTAAGTAATCTTGAAAAAAATGAAGAATTAAAATCTATTTTAATAGAAGAAACACCTTGGCTACGCGATGCCCAATCCGAAACCGAACAGAAAAAGAGGATCGGTTTGTTATTCGACTTAAACAAAATGAATAACGAGTTAAAATCTGCCATGCTAAAACTAAAAAACAATCAATACGATTCTGGTGCATGGCCATGGTTTAATGGTGGCAGAGATAACCGTTACATCACACAACATATTATTGCTGGTTTTGGACATTTAAAACAGCTCAATGTCATTCAGAGCGACAGCGAAGAATCTCAAATGATAACAAATGCCATTCAATATTTAGATTCAAAATTTGTAAAGGAATATAATGACTTAAAAAAATACAATAAAGATGTAGATTTATCTAAAGACCATTTATCCTACACGCAGTTACATTATTTGTATGTCCGCAGTTTTTATCCTGAATTAAAACCTTCAAACGAGGTCGAAAAAATAATGACGTATTACCAAAGTCAGATTAAAAAATACTGGTTAAAACGTTCGCTTTATGCCAAAGGACTAATGGCTTTAACCATGAAAAGAATGAATAATTCTGAAACGGCTAATGAAATTTTAAAATCTGTAAAAGAGAATAGTATTACGTCAGAGGAATTAGGAATGTACTGGAAAGTCAATAGCAATTCTTGGTTATGGTATCAAGCACCAATTGAAACCCAAGCCTTAATGATTGAAGCTTTTGCCGAAGTTGGTAATGGTATTCAGAGTGAAGCCAAAAATCTAAAAGATATCGATAACCTAAAAATCTGGTTACTTAAAAACAAACAGACCAATAGTTGGAAAACTACAAAAGCTACAACGGAAGCAGTATATGCGTTGTTATTACAAGGAAGTGACTGGTTGAGTGTTACAGAAATGGTAGATGTAAAAGTAGGTGATGAAACCATTTCACCTTCGACTTTAGAAGATGTAAAACTTGAGGCTGGTACTGGCTATTATAAAACATCTTGGACTGGTTCTGAAATACAACCAGAAATGGCAGATGTTACAATAACCAAAAAAGGTGAAGGTATTACTTGGGGAGCTATGTACTGGCAATATTTTGAAGATTTAGATAAAATTACATCAGCTGAAACTCCGTTGAAATTAAGCAAGACACTTTTTCTAAAATCCAATACAGATAAAGGTGAAGAAATCTCTGAAATTACTTCTGAAACTAAATTAAAGATTGGTGATTTAGTTAGAGTTAGAATTGAGCTACGTACTTATCGTAGTATGGAATTTATTCATTTAAAAGACATGCGTGCTGCCGGATTTGAACCTGTAAATGTATTGTCGCAGTACAAAAGGCAAGATGGTTTAGGTTATTATGAAAGCACCAAAGATGCAACAACAAATTTCTTTATAGATTATTTACCTAAAGGTGTTTATATTTTTGAATATGATTTACGTGTAAATAATTCTGGTGACATGAGCAATGGCATTAGTACCATTCAAAGTATGTACGCACCTGAATTTAGCAGTCATAGTGATGGAATAAGGATTAATGTGGTAGATTAACAAAAAAAGCCGGCTTCACATTGAAGTCGGCTTTTTTTCTAATTATTCACTCGTTATTTACTCGGTGGAGTTGTTGGCCTAACTTCAATCTTACTTGGCAACGTTCTTGGGTTCATTTTTAATAAATCTACAACCAATTCTCCAATATCTTCAATCTGAATTTTCCATGCTCCTTTCTCACTTGGCTCATTACCATTAAAATGTGTAGAAACAGAACCTGGCATTATAGTACTTACTTTTACTCCATACTTACGTAAATCTAGCATAACCGCTTGCGTAAATCCGGTTACACCAAATTTACTGGCGTTATACGCAGAACCACCTGCAAAGAAATTTTCGCCTGCTAAACTAGATATCGTAATATAATAGCCTTTAGATATTTTAAGCGCATCTACACTAGCTTTTATTGAGTTGAATACACCAGTAAGATTAGTATCAATTACATCATTCCATTGTTCTGAAGTTAATTCTTCAATACTTCCAAAATGTCCCACACCTGCATTAGCAACAACAATATCTAACTGTCCAAATGTACTTATCGCCTGATTTACAGCTTCTTTTTGACTGGCTAATTGCCTTACATCAGCTTGGACTCCGATTATGGATCCTGTAGTCTTTGTTTCAGATGCTAAAGATTTAGCTGCATCATCTGCTGCAGTTTTATCTCTACTTGTAATTACGACTTTTAAGCCTTTGTTTAGTAATGCTTCGGCAACACCATATCCTATTCCTTTTGTACCACCTGTAATTAGTGCTACTTTTCCTTTTAAGTTTTCCATGAATTATTTTTTGGTTTCTCTCAAAGTTACGAAACTGTATAGCTAAGTAGAAGTTTAAATTGTTAGGAAAATGATAAAATTATTACTTTATTTCTGGAGGATATTTAGCTAATATCTTTTCAATCAAATCATCGAAGTTTTTTTGACGTTTTTCCGGGCTTGCATTCTGTCTATAACTGCTTTCACTTACAGCTTGCCAAAACATACGGTTGTTTTTGTTAACATCTACAAACTCTAACACTAGCTCTCTAGTATATTGGTTTCCTCCCAAAGGCAAACCGATAGAGACTCCTCCACCAACATTTCCTCCTGTGCCACCTACTCCAACACCTACGTTACTATTATTTCGGTTTTGCACATCTTGACTTTGAATATCAATATAGAAACTTGCATTATCTGTACGTGTAAATCCCATAGTTTCTAATTTTGAATCTATAGCTCGGATTAAGCGTTTGGTGTCTAAACCGCTTAGCCCAGTTTTCATATCATCAAAATAATTATAGGTTTTGTATTGGGTGAAATCTGTAGATTTTTCGTAATCGTAATTGACTACTGTTCCGCATGAGGTAAACAATAATGCAACTATTATAAACTTAAGAATTTTCATATCTTTTTTATTTAAAGATACGAATTATAGTTTTTTCTAAAAAAGAAATTTAATCATTGAGCATCTTCCAAAGTTTGTCTTTCAGTTCTGTAAGCCCTTGTTGAGCAACGGAAGAGATAAATAAATATTCTGATTCCAAATTCTTATCTAAAATAGAAGACATTTCAGATTTTAATTCATCATCTAACATATCGGATTTTGAAATACATACAAAACGTTCCTTGTCCAACATTTCAGGGTTATAGCGTCTTAATTCATCTACCAGAATTTCGTATTGTTCAACAATATCTTTTGCATCTGCTGGAATTAAAAACAACAGAATTGAATTTCGCTCAATATGTCTTAAGAAATAATAGCCCAACCCTTTTCCTTCCGCAGCACCTTCTATAATTCCAGGAATATCTGCCATAACAAACGATTGAAAATCACGATATTCTACAATTCCTAAATTGGGTTTTAATGTTGTAAACTCGTAATCTGCAATTTTTGGCTTTGCTGAAGTTAATACAGATAACAAGGTTGATTTACCTGCATTTGGGAAACCTACCAAACCAACATCTGCCAATACTTTAAGCTCTAAGGTGATATCTTTTTCCTCGTGAGGAATTCCTGGTTGTGCGTAACGTGGAGTCTGATTTGTAGAACTTTTAAAATGCCAATTACCACGACCTCCCATTCCGCCTTCAGCAATAATCTTCTCTTCTTCATCTTCAGTAATTTCAAAAAGAATTTTATTGGTTTCGGTATCTCTAACCACAGTACCCAAAGGGACGTCTATGATGACATCTTCTCCATCTGCTCCTGTACTTCTCCCTGAACTGCCATGTTCACCATGACCTGCTTTAATGTGTCTTTTAAATTTTAAATGAATAAGTGTCCAAAGGTTAGAGTTTCCTTTTAGAATAACATGACCTCCACGTCCTCCATCTCCTCCATCTGGACCACCTTTTTGTATATACTTTTCACGATGTAAATGAGCAGAACCTTTACCTCCGTTACCAGAAGTGACATGCATTTTTACGTAATCGACAAAATTTCCTTCAGTCATGTTAGTTGTTAAATCGTTTAATTGGTTAATTGGTTAATTGGTTAATTGAGATTTTCTAAGTGTATTAATTTGATTGGAAATTTTCATGATATCTGCTCTCAATTTAAGATATTCATCCTCATCTATAAATTCTAATCTTTTACAGATAGTAACCTGACATAATAACTCCATCGTAGAACTAAATGCTATATTGGAAAAATGTGCTTTATCTTTTTGAGTAATTCTAGAAGTTCCCTCTGCCAAATTGGATGAAATAGAGACTGAGTATCTTTTCATTTGATTTGTGATACCGAATTTCTCCTCTTTGGGAAATGTTTTTGTAATATTACAAACGGCCTCAACTAAATTTATTGAGTTTTGCCAAACGTTTAATTTTTCAAAAGAATGTTGATACATAGCTAACTTAATTCAAAATTAAACAACTTAACAGTTAAACGTTTTAACTCTTTACAACCTATCAATAACTTTACTCAATCGTTGTGTTATTGCTTCAATTGAACCCACACCATCTACACCAAAATATTTATCTTGATCTGAGTAATAGTCTTTTAAAATTGCTGTTTTTTTATAATATTCCTTTATACGATTCCTTATAATACTTTCATCTGCATCGTCTGGTCTTCCACTGGTTTTTCCTCTTTCAAGCAAACGTTGCACCAACACTTCATCATCAACCTCAAGAGCTATCATAGCATTAATCTGAGAATCCTTAGAATCCATTAAATCATCCAATGCTTTTGCTTGGGCATTGGTTCTTGGGAAACCATCAAAAATAAAGCCTTTTGCTGCTGCGTTTTTTTCTACTTCTTTGTTCAACATATCAATTGTAACCTGATCTGGCACCAATTCGCCTTTATCTATGTACGACTTCGCCAACATCCCTAAAGCAGTTTTGTTTTTTATATTGTATCTAAAAACATCTCCTGTAGAGATATGCACTAAATTGTATTTTTCTTTTAAAAAATTGGCTTGTGTACCCTTACCTGCTCCAGGAGGGCCAAATAGCACTAAGTTGGTCATGTGTTGTGTTGTTTTTAATTGATATACGTCTGGTAAATCTCTTCCTAAACCATCGTAATCGAGTCCGTAACCGACTATGAATTTGTTTGGGATTTCCATACCAACATAATGGAGTTTAAAGTCTTTATCGTAAGCCTCTGGCTTGTAAAATAAGGTGGCGATGAGTAGTTGTTTTACATTTTCGTTTGCAAAAATGCGGTGTACTTCTTCTAACGTTTTTCCTGAATCTATAATGTCTTCTAAAATAACAACTGTTCTACCTGATAAATCTTGTGTTAAACCTATTAAACGCTGAATGTCCTCTGTGGACTTAACGCCTTCATAAGATGCCAACTTTATAAATGTAACTTCACAAGGTTTAGGATATTTCTTCACAAAATCACTAACCAGCATAAAGGATCCATTTAAAATCCCAACAAATACTGGCATTTCGCCATCTAAATCTGCAACAATACTATCCACCATGTTTTGTACGGCATTATCAATCTGCTGCTCTGAAATAAAAGGCTTAAAATATAAATCGTGAAGTTTTATCACTCTGAAATTATTTTAGAATTGCAAAGATAAGGATTTGAACAACGAAACCTCATTTTTTTAGGTTCGTTTTAGCTGTAAATAAAAAAGCCACAATGTTTAAATTATGACTTTTAGGTTTTTTAGAATTTTATTCTAGTTTTTTATAAGCCTCAACGCTTCAGCACCTTCAATCTTTACAAAATACATTCCGCTTTTCAGCGCAGTAACATCTAATTGTTTGTTTGGTTCAATTTCTGCTGTTAAAACAATTTTGCCCAAAGTATCATAAATCATACACGCTTTTGAAGTTTTCAAGTTGCTAAAAGACACATAATTAGATGTTGGATTTGGATAGATGGACATACTAACATCTTGATCTAATTCGTTTGTAGAGAGGGTACCTTCACACAAATATTGTGACCAATTATCTGGCACACCTTCAAAAGGAAATCCATTTATTGAATAATTGTAGGCCAAAACAAGACCAAATTCAGCTCCACCAGGAAGGTTTAAATTGTAAAAAAATATGTCCTCATCTTCTAAAGGAATATCAAATATTGAAATTTCATTGATTAAAAAATCCCCAACAGCCGGAATGTTTCCAACTAAGGTATCTTCCAAATCTTCAGGATCTATATTTAGGCTGTTTATATAATTAACCATAGTAACTACATCAACCTGTTCTGATACTTCAGGAACTCCATCTACATACAAAGTAATAAGCCCAGCGTCACAAGTTACGGCTAAATGGTAACATCCATTAAGTTCCAATTCATTAAGGCATATGACACTAAATCCTATGCCTGGAATGCTAAACCTTAATTTTCCGTCTGGAGTGATGTCAATAGTTGAAAAAGGATTTTCCAGATCGTCTAAGTTTATCCAAGAGAATATTTCAGTATCAAATCCTGTAACTTCAATCCTAGCCATTACAGAAAAGTCTGCAGACATTGGAATGGGAACATTAAAATCCTGATCGTTGACTATTGCCAGTGTTTCCTCCTCATTTTCGCAAATTAAGTTTGTAGCCCCATAACTCGTAGTTTGTATGAGGAGAATTAAACTTAAAAAGCTTATAAAAGTAAT
>OLHK01000325.1_pt1 | contig 14080 bp, 17 predicted proteins | sample 1609371 | NCBI WGS metagenome assembly OLHK01 (sample SAMN05416779, study PRJEB24817) | seawater metagenome | isolation source: Sea water | place: Canada:Atlantic | collected 2013-11
CGAGATTTCTGCCTGTCTCGTGGGCTCGGAGATGTGTATAAGAGACAGGTATTTGAATGTTATTTTAGGTGTGTTCAAATTAATTTTATTTTAAAAAATTGATAGTTAGCGGATATTTATAAAGCTGTCCATCTCTTGCAGAAAGACTAGCCTTAACAATAAACACCAATTCTAATATAAACCCAATAACTGCCAAAGCACCAAGTCCGCCACCAATATAGAGTAGAGGAGAAGGTTGGCCCACATTTATATGAAAATCGTTAAAGCCATGGAAATCCACAACATCCATTCCGTTAAACAATTTGAAAATGAAAAACGGAACACTTATAGTACCAATAATTATAGCATATAAAAGCACACTGATTTGAAAATTAATAGCCTGTTTTCCATGCTGATCTACAAATTCAGATTTTTCTTTGTTTGCTGCCCATAATACTATTGGACCTATAAAGTTTCCAAAAGGAATTATAAATCTTGAAAACGTTGAAAGATGAATAAACGTCGCTAAATTTTTGTTGTGGGTGTCAAGCATTTCTAAAAGTATATAATAGTTTCTTATACAAATATATGTCTTTAAAAAGGTATTATGTTACGCATAGTACTAAAAATTAACATTTTTTTAACATTAGTTAGGTTGAATATTTTGAACTATTTTTAGTAAAAATTATTAATTTAACTCATGAAAATATCCCCTTCTAAACTCAATAAGTTTCTTTTGTTTAAGCTGCCTGCAGCCTATTTTACAGGTGTGCGTACAAAACATCTAGATGATAAAACATGTGTTGTTACCGTAAAACATCGATGGATAAATCAAAACCCTTTTAACTCCATGTTTTGGGCAGTACAAGGCATGGCTGCAGAGTTAACTACTGGAGCCTTAGTAATGAAAAAAATCAAGAAAAGCGAAAAAAAAATATCAATGCTAGTAGCTAGTAACAATGCTAACTTTACAAAAAAAGCAACCGGAAAAATCACATTTACCTGTAATGAAGGGCTTAAAATAGACGAAGCAATTGTTAAAGCAATTGAAACAGGAGAAGGCCAAACTGTTTGGTTGAATTCCAATGGGAAAAATGAAGATGGTGTAGAAGTGTCCTCCTTTAATTTTGAATGGACAATTAAAGTAAAAGTGTAACATATACTCAATTATTTCAACATATAATTGAATCAACCTTACAATTAAAACTTAAATAAAATGGAACAACTACCAGATTTTAGTAATAGAGATGCCCACGAAATTGACTACCGTATTTACGGAGAAGAAATGCAATATGTAGAAATAGAACTCGATCCACAAGAAGGAGTTATTGCAGAATCCGGAAGTTTTATGATGATGGATGAGGGTATTAAAATGGATACAATTTTTGGCGATGGTTCAAAAAAAGATCAAGGGTTTTTAGGGAAAATCTTAGGAGCAGGTAAACGTATTCTTACAGGTGAGAGCTTATTTATGACCGCGTTTTATAATAGCTTAACCGGAAAGCGTAATGTATCTTTTGCCTCACCTTATCCTGGTAAAATTATACCGATAGATTTAACTGAATTCGGAGGGAAGTTTATCTGTCAAAAGGATGCTTTTTTGTGTGCGGCAAAAGGTGTAAGTATTGGTATAGAGTTTTCTAAGAAATTGGGTCGTGGATTATTTGGAGGAGAAGGTTTCATAATGCAAAAATTAGAGGGTGATGGTATGGCATTTGTGCATGCAGGTGGCAATATGGCAGTTAAAACTTTAGACGTTGGGGAAACATTGAGAGTAGATACAGGATGTATTGTTGGTTTTACACAAAGTATTGATTATGATATTGAATTTGTTGGAGGTATTAAAAATTCAATCTTTGGTGGTGAAGGCTTGTTTTTTGCAAGACTTCAAGGACCAGGAAAAGTTTACGTGCAGTCTTTACCATTCAGTAGATTGGCAGGAAGAGTTTTGGCTTCAGCAGCAAAAGGAGGTGGTAAAAATAAAGGCGAAGGAAGTGTTCTAGGAGGTTTAGGTGATTTATTGGATGGTGATAATAGATTTTAAAAAAAATATAACCATAAGTTTCTTGCTGTCAGATAATTATAATATTATAATTTTCTATTCCATTAAATGTTGTCTATCCTTTAATAGTGATATTTAACAGAAAAACCTGTTAAACTTATAAATGTATTTCATTTTTTTTTCCTAACTTTAAAGAATAATAATTGAAAAGATAGCCTATAGAAAAATTCTACATTTCTAACTTTTAAACTTAAAAAAGAATGGCAAGAGCAATGTACGAGTACACTAAAATTGTACTTAGCAAAGTGAGTTTTGATGCCACATTATTTTGTAAGGAAGTGCAAAAAGCAGCACGACGATTATTACCTTACGAACTAGAGGAACTTAAAATTTTTATACAGACCTTAATCAATCAAAACCCAGAATTAAATCAGTGTTTAATTTATTTAAAAGTATAATTATAAAGCGACTTTTTAAAGTCGCTTTATTTATTTAGGCAACGGACTAATAATCTGTACATTTTGAAACGCAATAGCTCCACGGATAATACCAGAAATAACGTTGTGCATAGCATCTATTATTTGCATTTTTAATTCACTTTTATGATAAATAATGCTTACTTCCCTAGCTGGAGATGGTTCTTTAAAATGCCTCAAATTAGGGCTTAACTTTTCCATTACATCCAAAGTATGCAAATAGGGCAGAAGTGTCATGCCTAAACCTTCGTTAGAGAGTTTTATTAAAGTTTCAATGCTACCGCTTTCTAATTGAAACTTTGTTTCTTCAATATTCATAGCGGTTTTACAAAGGTTAATCACACCTTCTCTAAAGCAATGACCATCTTCAAGGAGTAACATATCTTCTATTTCTAAATCAGATACTTCAATTGTCTTTTTCTCTTTCAACCTATGGTTGTCTGGTATATAAGCAACAAAAGGTTCGTAATATAAAGCACGTTCTTTTATATTGTCGTTTTCTAATGGTGTAGCAGCAATAGCAGCATCTAAATGCCCTTCGTTAATACGCGATATAATTTCTTCAGTGGTTAACTCCTCAATTTTAAGTTTAACTTTTGGGTGCTTTTTGATGAAATTCCGAAGAAACATTGGAAGCAATGTTGGCATTATGGTAGGTATAATTCCTAATCTAAATTCACCACCAATAAACCCTTTTTGCTGATCTACAATATCTTGAATACGATCTGCTTCATTAACAATATTGCGAGCCTGATATACAATTTTACGTCCTACTTCCGTAAGTTGAATTGGTTTTTTTCCTCTATCGAAAATAACAATATCCAATTCATCTTCTAGCTTTTGTATTTGTGTACTCAGCGTAGGCTGTGTAACAAAACAACTATCTGCTGCTTTAGTGAAGTTTTTATGTTCGGCTATTGCAAGGGCATATTTTAATTGTGTTATTGTCATTAGTATTCATTTAGGCTATAAAAGTATAAAAACTATTCATAAAAACTATAATTAAATTTGTTTATTTGAAGTACTTTTAATTTAATAAATAAAACATACATATGGCAATAAATAGTATAGGTTTAGATACCGAAAAGACAAAGGGTTTAACTAATGACTTAAATCAGTTATTAGCTAACTTTCAGGTTTATTATCAAAACTTGCGAGGAATACACTGGAATATAAAAGGAAAAGCATTCTTTGATTTACATATTAAATTTGAAGAACTGTATACAGACGCAAACTTAAAAGTAGATGAAATTGCTGAGCGTATATTGACTTTGGGCGCTACACCATTACATACTTTTGAAGATTATACCAAAGCAGCTAAAGTGCCTGTTGGTAAAAATATTTCTAACGATGAAAAAGCAGTAGAACTTATTGTAGAATCTTTGAGTGAGTTACTTAAAATGGAGCGTTCTATTTTAGAAAGTTCAGAAGAGGCTAATGATGAAGGTACAAACTCTATGATGAGTGATTTTATCACAGAGCAAGAAAAAACAGTGTGGATGATGAAAGCTTGGTTAGGAGAAACTGTATAAATATATAAGTTTACAAAAAAAAGAGGCTGCCAATGGCAGCCTCTTTTTTTGATTGATGAGTATGTACTTTAAAATCTAATATTTAGTTTTAGATCTTCATTTTCAACATTAAATTTAGCATCATCATAGTTTGGCGGCCCAAAGGACATTACATTATTTGACATTCCGTAATCTTCTTTAGGCATTCCGTTGGCTTCAAAATCCATACGGCCATTTTCATTCTCATCGTGTAATGCCATTATAGCATATTCGCCAGGCTTTACGTTTTTAAAAGTGATGGTTACTTTCCCTTCTTCAATTTTAGATTCTGCGTTCATAATGCCAGCACCTTTCATAAATGTGTCGTTGCTATGTAATGCCATTACTACTTTTCCATTTTCACTTTTCACTTTATCTATGGTTACAGTTATGGTTACACCTTTTTCTTGTGAAAAAACAAATACTGAACTAAAAATTAATGCGATGGTTAAAATAAAATGTTTCATGATATTGATTTTTAATGGTTTGTTTTATTGATGATTCAAATATCATATAAAAAGGCCTTTAAAAATAATATGACTTACTGAACTGTGGTTTTGTAACGATAGACTGTAATTTTGTGATATATAGAATGTTATTCTTGATTAAACTCAAATTAAATCCATCTACAATAAGCCTCTTGCCTTAATCTCCAAATATTTATTAATAGTATTGATAGTAAGTTTTTCTGGTGGAGTCAATATAGTTTGAATCCCATGTTTTTGAAGTTCTTTTACCATTAATCGTTTTTCAAAAGAAAATTTTTCGGCTATCGTTTTGTGGTAAATAGCTTGTAAGTCTTCAGCGTCTTTAGAGATTAATTCGTCGAGTTCTGTATTTTCAAATAAAATTACAACAAGCATGTGCTTTTTAGAAATAGCCTGTAAATAGGGCATCTGTCTTTTTAGTGCACTTAAATGTTCAAAATTTGTGTAAAGTAATAACAAACTACGATGCGTTACTTTTCGTTTTAATTGTGCATATAATAAACCGAAATCGCTGTCATTGAATTGTGTGTCAATGTTATAAAGTGTTTCTAAAATACGATTGAGGTATGTGAGTTTGTTTACAGCAGGCAAAAAAGTTTCAATTTTTTTAGAGAAGGATAGCATTCCAACTTTATCGTGCTTTTTTAGTGCTACGTTACTAAAGGCTAAAGTAGAATTTATTGCATAGTCTAATAATTTTAAACCTTCAAAAGGCATTTTCATTACACGGCCAGTATCAATTATGGAGTAAATGGGCTGCGATTTTTCGTCCTGATACTGATTTACCATTAACTGTCCGCGTTTGGCTGTGGCTTTCCAGTTTACAGTTCTAAAATCATCACCTGTAACGTATTCTTTTATTTGCTCAAATTCTGAAGTATTGCCAATACGCCTTATTTTCTTAAGACCCATTTGGGTAAGCGAATTGCTTATGGCCAAAAAATCGTATTTCTGCATTTGAATAATGGATGGGTAAACCATTACCATTTGTTCATTCTGAAACTGATATTTTCGTTTTATAATTTTAAGAACCGAAGACACAAAAATATTAAGGTGCCCAAAGTAATATTCGCCTCTATCAACTGGTCTTACATTATAGTCAAAATCATGATTTTGGTTAGGATTTAAACTTGCATTATATGAAAAATCCCGTTTTTGAAATTGAACAGGCAATTCATCTATGATATCAATGTATGTTTTAAAATTATAATTATTTGTTATTGTTATTGGCACAAGGTTGTTATCGCTATTAGAAAATTTATCTGGCAACAATCTTCTAGCATCTATGGCTTGTTTAGGTTTGTAGAGCATCAACAAATCAATTACCAGTAAAACTCCAATGATTGTGGTAATAATCCAAGCTACCGAAAACAAAAAAGGTACCCAAAATGAAATTAAAAAGCTCACGGAAGCAACAGCCAAGTAAATGTAAAGCTGCTTATGTATGTATAATGACTTTAAAAATTTCATATCACATTAAGTTATCTAGGCACTTCTACTGATTGAACGATCATTTCAATAACATTTTCTGTACTCATACCTTCCATTTCTCGTTCAGGAGTTAAGATTATTCTATGATTGAGGACAGGATTTAATGCTTTTTTTACATCTTCTGGAATAACAAAATCACGACCATTAATAGCCGCAAAAGCTTTTGCCGTATTTAAAATAGCAATTGATGCTCTTGGTGAACCTCCTAAATATAAATGTGGATGATTCCGTGTTTTAGAAACAATTTCTGCGATATATCTTATAATTTTTTCCTCAACAACAATAGCTTGTGTTTTAGATTTATAATCTTCTAGTGATTTGGTGTCTAAAATTGAGTTGATGAGCGTTTGAGGTTTCTCACCTTTACGGTGGTGGTGAGAGGCTATAATTTTCACTTCATCTTCGAGTAAAGGGTAATCTACTTTGATCTTAAAAATAAATCTATCGAGTTGTGCTTCTGGTAGTGCATAAGTTCCTTCTTGCTCTATTGGGTTTTGAGTAGCTAACACCATAAATGGATTTTCAAATTTATATGTGTGTCCATCAACTGTGGCTTGGCGCTCTTCCATAGTTTCAAATAAGGCAGCTTGCGTTTTTGCTGGCGCTCTGTTAATTTCATCAATAAGAACAATATTTGAAAAAATAGGACCTTTTTGAAATTCAAACTCCGAAGTTTTCATGTTTAACACCGATGTTCCTAAAACGTCACTAGGCATTAAATCTGGGGTAAATTGAATACGACTGAAATCTGTTTTTAAAACTTTAGCAAATATTTTAGCGGTTACCGTTTTTGCTATTCCGGGAACACCTTCAATTAATACATGTCCATCTGCGAGCAATGCAACAATGAGTAGTTCTACAAAATTATCTTGCCCTACGATTACTTTTCGTAGTTCATATTTTATACTATCCACTGCGTTTTTTAAATCCTCGAGTGGTATTCGGTTATCAAAGTTTAAGTCGTCGTTTATGCTTTCGTTTTCCATTTGTTATTGGATTTATAAGTTTCGATTAAAGTATTTAATCGTTCTAATTGTAGATTGTTAATTTCTTTACTTTGATTTATTTCTTCAATAAATTTAAATAGTGTTTGAGTATCCTCTAAAGTATTGTTACTTCTGGCTGCCAATTTTTTAATAAAACTATCATTGATACTGGACGTGTTTAGGTGCATTGTATTCCTGATGTACTCTAAAAAATGTTGAATTTTATGTTGGGCAATATCCTTATGTTTTCCATTTTCATAATACATGTTGGAAATGGTTCTTGTAAAATCTAGAGTTTGGTTCTTTAAAGGTTTAATAATTGGGATGGCACGTTGTTTTCGTTTACCTTCAAAAATAATGTAGATTAATACTCCAATGAGTACTATATAGTAAGCCCATTTGAGGGATTTTGTGTTTAAAAACAAATACATTGGTGAGGTGTAAAATGTTTTTCCGTTTTTATAATGGGAATCTAAATAAATAGGTTGTTCCATATTTATATAGGACATTAATCCCGAGGTATAATTTTGATTTGGTGAATTAAGTATAAAATAATTTGTGAAGGCTTGAGGAAATGTACTGAGTATAATTTCACCTTTGCCAAAGGGTTGCTTAACTACATTTACTAAAGTGTCTTTTATTTTAACATCATCAGATTTGTACTTGTCAATTAACCCTATAACTTTGGTTTTTAGAGTATCAATTTCGCTGAAATGAAAGAAAGTAGTGGGTCTTTCAAACTTATAAGTAACAGTACTATCTAATCTCTGATTTACAAGTTGAACTTGATACGCGTTATTAAAATTGTTGAATGTATTGATTGATTTTGTTTTAAGATTTAGAGTGTCTAACAGTCGGTTTTCAAAACTAACAGCAGAAACTATAAGTGTATTGCCTCTTGCTGTCCACTCTAATAAATCATTAAGTTCGGGTTTACCAAAGTCAATACCACCATTATAGAACAGGTAAGTTCCATTAATGTTGTTGTTTTTTAAATATTCAAAAGGTGGTCTTTCTACATTAATGACACTATCTGCTAAGCGTTCTAACTGTTTATTGAAAACGTAAGATCCGTAAGGAATTTTATGATGCGTTGCATAAGATGGGTACCAATTAATGTCTTTTGGCTTGGTCATTTCCAAAGCAACAATAGCTACAACAGTTAGCACTAAAAGCGTGATATATATTTTTACTTTTTTGCTCAAGAATTGGATATTGAATTGTTTAAGTTTTCAAAAGGTTTTTTAAGTGATTCAAATTTTAAATCATCTACATTAAATTCTCCGTACCAAACATAATCGTATATTCTGGTGATTTTTTGAAACCTAGACTTTAAATGTTCTTTACTTAGTTCCTTAAGATAATCTTCGTTTGTTTTTTGGGGCTGCCAATCTATACTGTCACTTTCTGTTAAGTGTTTTAATGATAACAAGTAGTAATATCTTATGGCAAGCCTGTAATTTTTTTGATTGATTGCTTCTTTTATCAATGACGTAATGTCTTCATTTTTAATTATTTGTTCTTCTTCAGTGAATAAAACCTCGCCTTCTTTTTTTGCTTTTGAAGCAAGGTTTCTTGAATTTACCTTTAGAAAAAACCGGATTAAAAGAAACACTAAAAAGCCCAACAACAAATAAGGTAAAACCCTAAAAATAAAATATAAAAAACCTGACGCTGTGCCAACCCCAAAAATAGCTTCCCAGAACTTTCTCAGTATATTGTTGAGCCATCGATAGGCTTTGTCTAAAAAACTCTCCTCAGCCACGACTTCTTTATAATTAAAATCGTCATCAGCTTTGTAGGTTTTTAAATCATTCTCCTTAATTGTTTGTTTTTCAATTTTAGAATCATCGTATTGTACAGGAGTGTCAATGTTTTGGGCAAGGCATAGTTGTCCAATACAAAGAATAAAAATTAAATACCTGTAAAATCTCATTTAAACTTCTGTGTTACCTATTTGATTGATGCGGTCGTAAGTACCTGTAAAGTTGCGTTTTTCATTTAAATGAAAATAAATAAAAGCACTTGCTACCACAATAATGAGATTGAGTAAAAACTGGAATAATGTACTTAAAACATTCAGAATAATATATACAGGATCTACAATGTTATTCATATTGGCAGGGTCAAATTCACCTGAGAAAATCCCCATTTTAATGTAGGTGTATATAACTGCCGGCACAGCAAATACCATACTGAGTATATAAAATATTATAATGAAAACTAAGATTGTACCAAGGGCTGTCCAAAAATCCTCATTTACCAAACTAAAACTTTCTCCATAAGCTTCCATAGCACTATGTTTTTCACTAAACACATATATGCACAACACAATTGTCATTGGCACCATGGTGTATAAAACTGGCAAAACACAAAGTAATATTGAAAAACCAATAGTTATTCCCTTTAAAAAGCTTAAGCCGAAAAAGCCCCAAAATGTATTGTAAACGTTTCTTTTTACTTCTTTTAAATCTACCTGGCCTTTATTGTCAATATAAGATTTTATATAATGAAGTGCTGCAGAACCAGCAAAGACATAAGCTACAATAGCAGTTGCGGCATAGGCAATGGCAGAAATGATGATTAAGGCTGGATTAACAAATCCATTTGCGCCAGAAGTTCCTGCAATATCAAAATTAAAAATATCTCCAGCGGTATAGGTGTAAAATGCCATTGCTATTAAAAAAACAATCATTGCAGGTCCTGAAATATTGAAAATGGCTTTCATAAACGGTTTAAACTCAATTCGAATAAAAGCAAAAGTATCTGATAATAGGCTACTGAAATCGCGTTGTTTTCTAAGTTCAATATATTTTCTTGTCATTATTTAGTTGGATAGGTTAGTTTCTAATTCAATTGTATTTAAAGGCGCAATAGTTTCTGTTTTTCTGTTCAATTTAATTGGGTAATAGACGTAATAAAATAAAATTAGAGCTAGTGAAGCGGTAATTATTAGTATAGCTAGCCAATCTGGCATTTCAGTATGTCTTGTTACAAAGCCCTCTAAAAATCCAGCGAGAATAAAAAAAGGAATGGTGCTTATTAAAATTTTTAGTCCATTTATAACACCACGTTTAAACGCTTCCAATCTTGGTAGAGTACCTGTAAAAAGCATCCCGTTGCCCATCACTAAACCAGCACAACCAGCTATAACGATTACAGAAATCTCTATGGTACCATGTATCCAAATCGTACGGGCAGATTCCCAAAGCAAACCTTTCTCATAAAAGAAATACTGAAAACTACCAAGCATAATGCCGTTTTGCATCATAATATACAATGTGCCAACACCAAGCATAATACCATATGCAAATGCAAACAATGCTACTTTAATATTGTTTAGTGTTATACCTAAAAACATATTAAATTCACCTTGCTCTTTATAGACAGCCATGGGATCTCCCTTTTCAATATTGTTTAGTGTCATGTTGACATAGCCATCACCTAGAAACGAACGCACAAAATCACCTTCGTTTGCTGCGGAAAAAGCACCTACAATTACAAAAAGCGCAAATGTTAAAAAGGTAATTAGTAACTCTCTATGGTGCTGATAAAACATTGTAGGAAACTCTGTTTTGAAAAACGAGATCAGTCGGTTTTTAGGCTCTTTTTTGGTTTTGTATATATTTTGGTGTGCCTTTGAGGCGAGTTGATTTAAATAGCGTTCGGTATTACTGTTTTTGTAAAAAGTTTTAGCGTAGCTCAAATGGTCTGTGACCTCAATATATAAATCGGAAAGTAAGTCGGGATCAATATTGGTTTTATTTGTAAGAACACTTTCAAATTCTAACCATTTGTCTTTATTTTGCTTTACGAAAGCAGCTTCACGCATACACCAATACCTTTAGGCTTTCAAAGAAAAGAAAATATGGATGAATTTCAAATAGAAACTGCTCAAAATGTAGGCATCAATCAAAACGTAGCTAATATTGGTGACCGTATGTTGGGTTACCTAATTGATAGTGCTGTTATTTTGTTCTATACGATCTGTGCTATTTTACTTATGGTGGCTCTAGACTTAGATTTTGGAGATCTTTGGGCGCTATATCTTTTAGTATCCTTACCAGCTTTTCTTTATTATGTACTCTTAGAAACTTTTTTGAATGGTAAAACAGTGGGTAAGTATGTGATGCGAACACGAGTTGTAAAACTTGATGGATCTAAACCAGGTTTTGCCAATTATTTTATTCGTTGGCTTTTGCGTATTCTGGATGTGGTTTTAACGAGTGGAGGTGGAGCTGTATTGGTTATTCTCTTACGAGGAAATGGTCAGAGAATTGGTGATATTGCCGCAGGAACAACAGTAATCAGTGAGCGTGAAACCGTGACAATAAATGATACTATAGTGAGGGATATTCCAATAGATTATGTACCCACTTACAGCCAAGTTACAGTATTGAAAGATAGTGATATACAAACCATAAAAAATCTTTATGATGAAGCTATTTTTAAAGGAAACCACAATATTATACTTACTTTGCATAATCGATTGGTGAAAGTAATGGCTGTAGAACCTAAAGAAAAACCGATTGATTTTGTAGCGAAGGTAATTAAGGATTATAATTACTATACTCAAAACATGTAAGCGCATAATTACTTTTTTGAGACTCATCTCTGTTATTTCCTTGAATGGGTATTGAATTATGTATTTCAGTTGATATATAAATTAAAAACCAACCAAATGTTTTTTCAAATTGTAGATATTTTAGGAACCATTGCTTTTTCCATTTCGGGTGTTTTGGTAGCTTTAGATAAGCGTATGGATGCTTTTGGAGTTCTTATCATTGCATTTGTAACAGCTATTGGTGGAGGAACATTGCGTGATGTGCTCATTGGTTTGGAACCTGTTTCTTGGATGCGTAATATGACCTATGTTTATGTTATAATTGGAGCTGCTGTTTTTGCAGTTATTTTCAGAAAAAAACTGACTTATCTTAGAACCTCTTTATTTTTATTTGATACAATTGGTATTGCACTTTATACAGTAGTAGGTATTGAAACTGGGTTAATAGCTGGTTTACATCCAGTTATCTGTATTGCTTTGGGAACAATGACAGCTTGTTTTGGTGGTGTAATACGAGATATTTTATGTAATGAAATTCCTGTAATCTTTAGAAAAGAAATTTATGCTACTGCATGCATTTTAGGCGGATTCACCTTTTTTTTATTACGAATTTTTTTAGGTGATAAAAACTATCTTTTTATTATTGCCGGTTTAATAGTAATTGTGGTAAGGTTGCTTGCTGTAAAATTTAAGATTAGTTTGCCAAGTCTTTATAAAAAAGAAGATACTATTTAATCTAAAATCTCAACAGTTTTTATATAAACATTTTTTAAAGGCCACTCACCATCATCGGTTTCAACTGCAGCGATTTTATCTACTACGTCCATACCTGATATCACTTCTCCAAACACGGTATAGTCACCATCTAAGTGATAGGCACCATCTTGTTTTTGTACTATGAAAAACTGATATGGAGAGGCTAACTTATAGGCGTTTTCAATTTCACTACTTGGCATAGAAACTGCGCCTCTTTTGTGGGTGTAACCACGTTTTGTGTCTGGTGGCAGTAAGTATCTGCCAATTTTTCGTCGTCTTTTGTAAATATTCATACCATCACTACTACCACCTTGAATCACAAAATTGGGAACTACTCTGTAAAACTGCGTATAATCAAAATAGTTGCGTTTGGTAAGATAGATGAAATTGGCACGGTGGAATTTGGTTTTGTCGTAAAGAAGAATATCAATATTACCAAAATCAGTGACAATTCTCACTTTATTTTCTTTGTGTTTTTTTTCATATTCTAAAAAGAATTCCATGGCATTATCATCTGTTAATACTGGGAATTCAGAAGTATTTTTGTTTTTCTTCTTTTTTGCTTTAGATTTTGGTTGTTCTGTAATGGTATCTTTTACTGTAGCAGTGCTTATATTTGAAGTTTTTTTATCTTCACAATTAAGAAAAAGAAATCCAATACAAAATACTAATAGAAATCTCATAAATGGTTTTTAAAACGTTTTTAGAATCAATTGTAAAAATAAAGCATCTTGAGCTTTTAGGCGAATCATCCCATGCTAAAATGTCGCCACCTTTTAGGGCTGAGCTAGCTAAAAAAATGAAGGAGAAATCTAAAGATGCAAAAAAAGCTGCTGTAATGGCACTTTTTTATCCTAATGAAGAAGCTAACACTAACTTAGTTTTAATATTAAGAAATACGTATAAAGGTGTTCACTCTGCACAAGTAGGTTTTCCGGGTGGTAAATATGAAAAAGATGATGAAAATTTAATGGTCACGGCAATAAGGGAAACAGAGGAAGAAATAGGTGTTATGCCTCAAATGTATGATGTATTAATCCCAATGTCCCCAATTTACATTCCTCCAAGTAATTTTATGGTACATCCTTACATAGGTGTTTCCGAAGAAAAACTGAACTTTATAAAGCAAGACGATGAGGTAGAGGCTGTAATTGAAGTTAAACTTTCCGAATTTTTAAATCAAGCTAATTGTATTACCACACGTGTGTCCACTTCAATGAATGTGGAGGTAGATGTGCCTGCTTTTAAACTCAATGGTTTTATTGTTTGGGGAGCTACAGCTATGATGCTAAGTGAGTTAAAAGACTTATTGAATGAGATTATGTAACCGTGTCTTATTTCTTACCTTTGTGGTTACGTAAAATTGAAATTTAACTATGGGATTATTCAAAAAAAATCCTTTCGGACATATACTTTGGGTTAAGAAATGGCTTATTAGAATTTTAGGCTTATTAACGCATAGACGCTTTAGGGGTTTTAATGATTTACAGATAGAAGGCTCGGAAATCATTAAAAATTTGCCAGACACCAATGTACTTTTCATTTCCAACCACCAAACTTATTTTGCAGATGTTATTGCAATGTTTCATGTGTTTAATGCAAGTTTGAGTGGAAGGCTAGATAACATTAAAAATGTAGGTTATCTCTGGAATCCAAAATTGAATATGTATTATGTTGCAGCAAAGGAAACTATGAAGTCTGGCTTAATTCCTAAAATCTTTGCATATACAGGCTCTATAAGCTGTCTCTTATACACATCTCCGAGCCCACGAGACAGGCAGAAATCTC
>OLHK01000338.1_pt1 | contig 13621 bp, 9 predicted proteins | sample 1609371 | NCBI WGS metagenome assembly OLHK01 (sample SAMN05416779, study PRJEB24817) | seawater metagenome | isolation source: Sea water | place: Canada:Atlantic | collected 2013-11
AAGCTAAAATCTCAGCTCAAAAGGAAACGGAATAAATAAGCGTAGGGTGTTGCGTTGGCTTTATGCCGTAGTCTTTTGATGGGTGTATTTTACGAGTTTACCTTTGCGCTAACTATTGATTGATAACCCCTTCCTTGTAGATACATTTTTTAAAGCAGTATCATAAAAAAGAAGAAGGGCCAGCACGAATGCCGACCCTTCTTCAAACAACAAAAGCTACTCGTTGAGTTCCTGAATTTGTTTTTCAAGAACTGTAATACGCTCTTTCAAACGTGCTTCACGCTTGTCTCGTTTTTCGGCATATTCTTTTTCAATGCCGGCAATCTTGGATTTGTAAAATCCCTGCATCGCGTGGTAAAATGAAATGTTCGTCAGATTATTAACGTGATTGCTTTCGCCAAAATGCACTTGCCTCGTGAGCATATAGCGTATCAACTTATGAAATATTTCCTTTTTGAACTTCTTTTTGAAATTCTCGACCATTTCAACTTTGGTCATCTTTGAAGTGTCGCCCAAGAACTTTGAGAAATACTTTTGTTGGCTCATATAGTCCACATTGTTTTCAAATAGCGAAATCGAGAATGCCACCATTTCATCCGTTGAAAGTGTCTTCTTCGTATCGATATATTTCGTTTCACGAATCATCTGCACAACTTCTTCAAACTGCTTGTTGTTCTCTATTTGCTTCTTCCGGATTTCCCTTTCATTGATTTTTATTATTTGTTCTTCAGGGGTACAATCCGCCATTTTTCTGTTGGCCAATGGTGCTGAATAATCTGTTGATTCATCTTTTGTTTTTTCAACAATTTTTATGAAGACTTCTTTATTCCTATACGTTTCAGGATGGAACAAAATGCCATTGACAAATCCATTTTCTTTCGCTGAACTATATTCTTTCAATGCTTCATTATAATTCTGCATTGCTTCATCCAATTCTACCTTTAATTCATCTTCAGAATAATCATAATGCTGATACTCTTTCTGAATAGCTTCGATTGTTGGCTCAATAGGATTCTCTATAATTTCAACATCATCCACCAGATATACTGTTAATCCATTCTTTTCTAATTGCGATATTATGAGCTGATTGTTTTCGTCATCTGCCCAATACTGTCGTATTTCAGGAATTAATAGGATATTCTCTTTCTTGGATTTTTCAATCAAGTTCAAGAACGATTTGTTTTTCTTAGTTTCAAAACAGGCTGATTTTGTACAGACCATTTTTCCTTCGCCGAACAGATTGCCTTGATTTGCAGCATTGAACGGACATTCCACACAAGACCCAGCTTTTGGGACCAATTTTTTATCGGCTACATCAAAAGATGCTTTTTCCAAATCATAGGTCTGGTCTTTAATCATCCTATTTATTTGATGTGCATTAAAATCCTCGCCCATCGTTTCTAACATCATCTGTTGTTCTTCCGGTTCAAAGAGTGCTACACCTACACCCAATGATATGGTCATTTCGCCATTGCGTACAAATTGCTTGAAACCATCAATCAGTCCAGCCAATTTTAAGCGTTGTCTGATAAAGTTATCCGTTCTTCCCAATCGCTTCGCAATTTCGGTAGGTGCATATTTCTCACTTAGGTAAGCAATCGCCTCGGCTTCTTCGGTAGGCTCTACATCCTGCCTTTGCAGATTCTCGATAATTTGAACTTCCAAAACATCATTGTTCTCATAAGTTCTAACGATACAGGGTACAGTCTTTTTTCCTGCCAATTTACTTGCACGATAGCGGCGTTCGCCCATCACGATGATGTAATGTCCATTTAATTGCCTGACGGTAATCGGTTGCAACACACCGTGCTTTTCGATACTCTCGGAAAGCTGCTGCAACGCATCTTCGTTAAAAGTCTTTCTCGGCTGTTCAAGGTCAGGCTTGATTTTGCCTAACGGCAAGTTCTGAATTTTAAGTGCGGATGATTTCTTTCCGTTTACTTCTTTCTTGACAGTAGATTTCGCTCTACTGCGCTTCTTTGTGGTACTCGCTTTTGTTGTCATAATACTCAATTTTTGATTAAACAATATTTGAGCAGAAACCAAACGGAAGATAAAATCTTGGCTCAAAAGGAAACGGAATAAATGAGTAGGGGCTTAAGCGTTGGTTTTATGCCGTAGTCTTTTGATGGAAGTATTTTACGAGTTTACCTTGCGTGTATATTGTATGATAATAAACCCCTCTAACGAAGAACTGAGGTTGAGATAACCTAAAATTTATTAATCCTCAATACAGAAAATAGTATTTGGTATCAAATGAAAGGATATAGTATTAAAGTCAATTCGGTTCTGAAAAAAGACAAAATGTTGTACCTATGTTGTACCTGAGCATAAAAAAAGCCGAGATTTTCATCTCAGCTTTTTTTGTACCGAAGGCGGGAATCGAACCCGCACGCCTTGTGAGCAATGGATTTTGAATCCATCGTGTCTACCAATTCCACCACTTCGGCTTATTATTTTGCGCTATTTCAAATTTGGATTTTGAATCCAGCGCGTCTACCAATTCCGCCACTTGAGCAATTTTGGATTGCAAAAATAGCAAATAATTTCTGTCAACCAATTAAAATTACTAGGTTTTATGCTTTATGTAGCAAAATAATTTTCTAAATTTGAGGCCTATTATAAGCATCATCTAATTTCTTTTAAATCCCTGAGAACAAATGCCATCGGAATTCACAGAAGCTAAAATTTTTACGTGTTCACAAAGTCAATATTTAGCAGAACAAATTGCCAAAGCCTATGGAGTAAAACTAGGTAACGTAATCACATCTACATATAGTGATGGTGAGTTTCAGCCTTCTTACGAAGAATCTATAAGAGGTACACGTATATTTATAATTGGCTCTACACATCCTGGTCCACAGAATTTAATGGAAATGTTATTGATGATTGATGCTGCCAAACGCGCATCAGCAAGGCACATTACAGCTGTAATGCCTTACTTTGGTTGGGCAAGACAAGATAGAAAAGATAAACCGAGAGTGCCCATTGCAGCTAAATTAGTTGCTAAAATGCTTGAAGCTGCTGGCGCAACACGTATTATCACTATGGATTTACATGCGGATCAAATTCAAGGGTTCTTTGAAAAACCTGTAGATCATTTATTCGCTTCAACTGTATTTTTACCTTATTTAAAAAGTCTAAATTTAGATAATCTTACCATTGCCTCACCAGACATGGGAGGTTCTAAACGTGCTTACGCCTATTCAAAAGCATTAGAGAGCGATGTGGTAATTTGTTACAAACAACGTGCTAAAGCCAATATAATATCCCATATGGAACTTATTGGAGATGTTACAGGTAAAAATGTAGTTTTAGTAGATGATATGGTTGATACAGCTGGTACACTAACTAAAGCCGCAGATTTAATGATGGAACGAGGTGCATTAAGCGTAAGAGCAATTTGTACACATCCTATTTTATCTGGGAATGCTTATGAAAGATTAGAAAAATCCAAACTTGAAGAACTGATTGTAACCAACTCTATTCCTCTTAAACAAGAAAGTAAAAAACTACGCGTACTGAGTTGTGCTGATTTATTTGCTGAAGTAATGTACAACGTACACCATAACAAATCTATAAGCAATAAGTTTGTGATGTGATTTCATTTTAGAAGCGTTTATATTATATATTAAAAACTTTAATCTTCATAATTAGAGTTTTTTACTATAATGATTTAAAAAATTACTGTACAAACAATAGACTTTTCATTTTATATTTCTAAATTTGCACCCCTCAAAATGAGGAAATTAAATTTTTATTAAACAAAACTTTTAAAATGAAATCAATTACAATCGATGGATCTCAAAGAGAAAGCGTAGGCAAAAAGTCAACAAAAGCCTTACGTAATGCTGGTCAGGTTCCTTGCGTATTATACGGAGGAGAAGCTAAGCCAGTTCATTTTACTGCGCCAGAGCTAGCGTTTTCAAAACTCGTGTACACACCAAATGCGCATACAGTTGTGATTAAACTAGATAATGGTGACACTTTTGATGCTGTAATGCAAGACATACAGTTTCACCCTGTAACAGATAACATTATGCACATAGATTTCTATGAAATCTATGAGGATAAGACAATCACTATGGAAATTCCTGTTAAAACAATAGGTGCGTCTAAAGGTGTTTTAAACGGAGGAAACTTAAGAATGCCATACCGTAAATTAAGAGTTAAAGCAATCCCTTCAAAATTACCAGATTTTATTGAGATTGATATAACGCCTTTAAAAATCGGAGACAAGGTTCTTATTGAAGAATTGAAGAATGACGATTACGATTTAATTCACCCTGATAACACTGTTGTTTGTCAAGTAAGACGTAGTAGATTAGCCGTTGTTGATGTTGAAGAAGATGAAGATGAAGATCTTGAAGGAGAAGAAGGAGCAGAAGCAGGTGATGTACCAGCAACAGAAACTGATGACGTTGCCGCAGTGAAAGACGAATAGATAAAATCTATTTCTAGATATTTTAAAAAGCATTCTGTTTCAGAATGCTTTTTTATTTTTACATAAAATTAAAACTATGCTTGGATTACTGAGAAAATGGTTTAACTCAACAGTAAAAACTGAGCAAAAGAAAGAGGACACAATGAAAAAATTTTTAATTGTAGGCTTAGGGAATATTGGCGAAAAATATGCTGAGACAAGACACAATATTGGTTTTAAAATCTTAGATCATATTGCTGAAAATGAAACCTTAACTTTTGAAACCCTAAAACTTGGTGATGTCGCTACTTTAAAGGTGAAAGGAAGAAACCTTATTTTATTAAAACCAAGCACGTATATGAATTTAAGTGGTAAAGCTGTAAAGTATTGGTTAGAAAAAGAAAAAATTCCTTTAGAGAACTTATTGGTAGTTACAGATGATCTCAATCTACCATTTGGGACATTCCGCTTAAAAACAAAAGGTAGTGATGGAGGACATAATGGATTGAAAGATCTACAAGATAAGCTTCAAACTACTAAATACAACCGTTTTAGGTTTGGTATTAGTGATGCCTTTAGTAAAGGGCGACAAATAGATTACGTACTTGGAGAATGGGATAGTGAGGAAAATTCAAAATTAAAAGAACGATTAAAAACCTCGGCAGAATTGATTAAATCTTTTGCCTTAGCAGGTGTAAACAATACCATGAATGAGTTTAATGGAAAATAATAAAGACCACTAGAATGCGGTCTTTATTATTTATAGATAAGAAGTTTAGTTCTATTTTTTAAAGTTAAACCTTACTAATATTTCATGTGTTCCATTACTGTTATTGTTTATTTCATCTCTCGTGGAGCTTTCGTATGCATAACCAATATCCATCCAATCAGCAAGATTTATCATCATTAAGCCACTAATGGCGGCATCTGTTCTGTATGCTGTACCAACTTCAAAACGCTTATAAAATCTGAATGCCGCAGTAATATCGGCTGATAATGGGGAACCGCTTACGTATCTTATCATTGCTGAGGGTCTAAATTCAGTATTTTCATTCAAACTGAAATTATATCCTCCTGAAAGATAAACATGTGCTTCCTCTGTTGCTTGGGTTACCCTACCGTTAGATTCATCAATTCGCTCACTTGAAAGAATACTTGGTACTGATAAGGATACAAAATAATCATCGTGCATTAAATAAGCACCTGCTCCAAAGTTTGGTTTAAATCCTGTATCAATGTTATTTAAAGCAGGATCACTCTGAAAACCCAAGTTTGCTAAGTTATCCCTATCAATACTATAAGTTCCACCACCAGCTTTTAACCCTAAAAATAAATTTGCAGTTTCAGAAACTGGTAAACGATAAGAGAAATCAATATTGAAACTCGTTTGGTTTTCAATAAAAACTTGATCGTTTACCACAGATAACCCAACACCAATTCTATTACCAATAGGCTGACTGTAAAAGAAACTTTTTGTCTCAGGTGCATCTTGGACGTTAATCCACTGACTTCTAAAACTCAATGTTAAACTTGTATTTCCATCTGCACCAGCATATGCAGGGTTTATAACATTCATTGTATATCTGTATAGCGAATAGTTGGGTTCTTGTTGAGCATATATTGTCCCAAAAAAAAGAATGGCAACTATTTTAAATATATTTTTATAAAAGTTCATTGTGTTTATTTTATTTAAGTTTTATATGCTTCTAAAGTGTTAAATAGATCCAACCTGTTAGCATTGTAGTTCCATCTCCGTTTTGGTCTATTTGGTAGTAATATGAACCTGTCGGTAGAGTATTGCCATTATATGTCCCTTCCCAGGTGTTATCATAACCTACTGTACTAAAGACTTCATTTCCCCATCGGTTAAACACTTTAACTTTAGCATTTGGAAAACGATCTGTATTCAATATGGTCCAGGTGTCATTTATAGTGTCACCATTTGGCGTTAACACATCATTTACAATCATTCCGTCACAACGATCACCTACGCCATTTCCGTCCATATCAGATTGATCTGGGTTAGCATCAAATTGGCAATTATCCTCAACATCTAATACTGAGTCGTTGTCATCATCATCATCGCATACATCTCCCAAACCATCCATATCATTATCTGCTTGATCTGTATTAGCCATGAAGGGGCAATTATCAGCTTCATTTAAAATTCCATCTCCATCTCTATCTTCATCACAAACATCACCTACACCGTCTCCGTCCACATCTGATTGATCCGTGTTTGCAGACAATGGACAGTTATCTTCATCGTTCAATATGCCATCTCCATCAATATCATCATCACAAACATCTCCTAACCCATCTCCGTCCAAATCAGCTTGATCTGTATTTGCGGTAAATGGACAGTTATCTTCGTTATCTAAAATTGTATCATCATCATTATCATTATTTTCTTGTGGACTTCCACAAATTTCCAAGGTCCAACTATCAATTTGACCTATATCATCACCTACATTGTCCGATACATTTAAGGTCCAGTTGCCATCAGATAATCCTCCAATTAAAGCTCCCAAATCTTCATCTGGTACAAATGTTCCGGTAAATGGAGCCGAGCCATTTTCAATTAAATCGGTGGCATCACTATCAAAAACAGTATCAATATAATTTTCAGTATTGTTAGCACCATTTCTGTTAGATAATACTATTTGTGTTCCGTTTGGTGCTATTAAGGTTAAGATTAAATCATTGACCCAAGTATGGGTGATATTTACAGTAACATTCACGTCTGTAATAAGGGTAGTTGTTGGAACGTTTATTGTAGAACCAACACCTGTAGAATTATTATCAGGAATATTAACAGGCGTATCCGTTGATTCATATAATGTACAGAAGATATTAGCCGTAGTAAAACTTGCTTGGTAATACTCTCCGGCACCACAGTCATTCACACCTCTTAAACGCCAAAAATACTCTGTAACGATATCTAAAGTTGTGGCTGTAAAGCTATTTTCGTTTACAACTCCACCTGCCACGATATTGGTGAAAGCTGCATCAGTTGCAATATCTATTTCATAAGATGTTGCATTTACGTCCGTATCCCAAGAAAATACAGCTTCATCTGCTGGAACATCTGTTGAACCATCTACTGGAGTTAATAGATTTAGGGTTGCAAGATTTGCGTCATATACATTAAATTCTACATCGGCTGTTTTAGTAATTGTGCCAGAAGTCCCTTCTATAGTAAATGGATAATTACCAACAGCTAAAGTTCCTGTTCCTGAAACTGTGACAGTAACATTGGTAGCGTCTGCTGTTGCCGTGGCAGGATTAAACGTTGCTGTGGCACCTGTTGGTAAGCCTATTGCACTAAAAGTTGTGGTATCCGTAAATCCTAAAAACGTATTATATGTAAAGTTATAAACCGCATCCTCTGGTGTACAAATATCAACTACTGTTTCTTCAACATTGAAAACAAACTCTGATTCTTGAATTGAAAAGTTAGTTGAATTGATTGCATAAAATATATTATTGTTTCCTTCAACCTTAACTCTTGCTGTAGATGTATCTCCACCTGTGATTGGTACATTTACAATTGCAGATCCATTATTAGGAACGTCTGTTGCCATAACAAATGGATAAGTAAACCCACCATCTGTTGATAAAAGTATATTTACAGTTGGTGTATTTACGGCTCCAGCATCAGTACCAGCAACATCCCAAGTTACAGTTTGGTTTGAGCCAGCATCCCAAGTAATATTAGTTGTTTGAGAGGTTACAACAAAAGGACCTGCTGAACCGTCAACATTTACCGTCATAGTATCAAAATCACTTTGAGGCATTTGCCCTACTCCATTAGCTTCACTTCTATCTCTCACTGTTAAAGCAAAGTTTAGAGTTCTTGTTACATTAGAAACCGTTTCCCACGATGAGTTATCTGCCGTAATACCTGGATTGGTTTCTGTAAGTTCTCCTGCAATGACACGTTCTATAATAGGCATAAAACGATCTGTAGATGTACTGGGTGGTCTAGATCTCCAAACTGCGCCTGTGGTTTTATTTGGTCCAAAGTTACTTGATGTTGTGGTTCCATTATCAATTTGTTCCCAAGTGTAAGTTAAAATATCGTCTGTATCCGCCTCTGAAGCTGCACCTTTTAAAACAAAAGCTGTACCTTTTGGAATTGTGAAATCGCTCCCAGCATCTGCTATTGGTGGATTGTTACTTATTGATGTTCCTACCCAACAGGTTCTGTTATTTAAATTATTAAGAATTTGAGATATACTATAATAGTGAAAATAAGGATCTGAATGATTTTGTACATTGTTTGATCCTGTAATCCCTGCATATCCCATTATGGTAGTGCCACTACCTGGCTCAGCATTTACACCTGCACCTTCACTAAAGTGCGAAAAAGTATGGTTTGCACCCATTTGGTGACCAATTTCGTGTGGTACGTAATCAATATCAAAGAAGTCTGACATATATGGTCCGCCATTATTGTCTGTAAATTGGTGGGCAGAGAAACCTCTTCCTTTGGATCCATTGACACACACACAGCCTATGCAACCTGCATTTCCATTATTGCCTCCATAAACGAATAAATGACCAATATCATAATTTGCTTCACCAACAACACTTGTCAGTGTACTTTGTAATTGATTGTTTGACTGAGGAGCTCCAACGGGTTGAGAATATGGGTCTGTTGTTGTATTAGCAAAAATTGTTTCAATGCCAGATACCAACGTAAAAGTTACTGCCATATCTACTTCAAACACCTCATTGGTTCTATTTAACGTAGAAACCACTTGCGCTAAAGCATCTTCTTGCGCATTACCATTACCAGCATTACCATCATCCCAAAAATTGGTGTATTCTCCAGTTGTAGAAATAGCTATTCTGAAGGTTCTCAATGTCTGGTCGTCCGCATCTCGATTAGAGATACTTGAGTTATCAATAGGAAGAAACTCATCTTCGGTTAAACATTCAAAGTCCTTTATACCTTCAGTTCTTATATCTCTGCTGTAGACAATGTATGACGAATTATCCGTTTTGCTCAACGGCACAGTAAAATTTAAAGGTGCATCAGGGTAACTTACCATAGTTTGCAAACCTTGAGGCGTTACACTAAAACGTGCCCTAATACCAGAATTTTCCACACTAAAACCTAAATATGTTTTAATCTCTGGATATAACTCTGATAATTCCTGAGATAAAACAGGTGTTTCAACCACAACAAATTGCTCTAGTTCTCCTTTTATATTTGGGAGATAGACTTTAGAGTTTGAGGCCGTTACCATTTCTGCACGCAGTGGAGCATTTATCAATTGTAATTTAAACGCATCAATATCTAATTGATATGTTTGATAAAATTTTTGGTTAAGGGTTGCCTGGCTGCCATTGCCGCTGATATTCGTTTTATTAGTCTTCTGCCAATAATTCTGCTGTGCAGAAACTGAAAATACCATTAAAAAGATGGAAAATGACAAAACAAAATGTAGCTTTGTTTTCATAGTAATTTGTGTAGAAAATTAAAATTTTTCGAAATTAAGATTTTTTTAACAAAGACTATTTACATTGCTAAAAAATTATCAAAAATCGACAAATATTAAGATTTGACTGCGAAATCAGCAACAATAGTAACCATTGGCACTTTTGACGGTGTGCATATTGGGCATCAAAAAATAATTGAAAAAGTAATTAAACATGCTGACAAACAGAATTTTAAATCTGTAGTTTTAACGCTTTTCCCTCATCCTCGGATGGTACTTCAAAAAGATGACTCAATCAAATTACTGAATACTATAGATGAGCGCATTTCTATTTTAAAATCATTAGGTGTGCAAAACGTAGTGGTTAAAGAATTTACCAAAGTTTTTGCTAACCTCTCACCAAAGAATTATGTTGAAAAAATTTTGGTTAAAGAATTAAATGCAAAACATATTGTAATTGGTTATGATCATAGATTTGGAAAAAACAGAACCGCAGACATCACAGATTTACATAAATTTGCTGAAATCCATAATTTTAAAGTTGAAGAAATTTCAGCTCAAGATATAGCTGATGTTACCGTAAGTTCTACTAAAATAAGAAATGCACTAAGCACAGGAGAAGTAAATTTAGCTAACAATTACCTAGGTTATAATTATTATATTTCTGGTAACGTAATTAAAGGCAAAGGTTTGGGAAGAACAATTGATTTTCCTACGGCTAATATTCACGTTAAAGAAACCTATAAGCTTATTCCGCATGACGGTGTTTACGTAATTAAGTCTTCATTTGAAGGGCAAACGCTTTACGGAATGATGAACATTGGCACCAACCCAACTGTTGATGGAAAAAACAGATCTATAGAAGTACATTTTTTCAATTTTAATGAAGATATTTATAATACTAAATTAAAGATTGAGTTTTTAAAACGATTGAGAAGTGAGCAAAAGTTTGAAAATATCCATGCACTAAAAACTCGATTAAAAACTGATAAAGAACAAGCTCTAAATTATTTAAAAACCATTGTAAGTGAATAAATTTCTTTTTAAGCATATAGATAATTCTGGTTTAATAATTTTTAGAATTTGTTTTGGCCTGCTCTGTTTTTTAGAATCAGCTGGCGCCATTTTTACAGGCTGGATAAGACGCACACTCATAGAACCAGATTTTACATTTTCGTTTATTGGGTTTGAGTGGCTTCAACCTTTACCTGGAGATTGGATGTATGTTTATTATGCCTGCATGGGTGTTTTTGGCTTATGTATAATGGTTGGCTATAAATACAGGTTTAGTATGTTAATGTTTGCTTTAATGTGGACAGCAACCTATTTAATGCAAAAATCCTCATACAATAATCATTATTACCTACTAGCGCTGTTAAGTTTTATCATGGTGTTTTTACCTGCCAATCGCTACGCTTCTTTAGATGTTAAACTTAATCCGTCACTAAAGCAGTTATCTATGCCAAATTGGTGTAAGTGGGTGTTTGTTATTCAGCTCTTAATATTATATACTTATGCCTCTATCGCAAAGTTATATCCAGATTGGTTAGACACTACTGTTGTAGAACTATTAATGAGAAGTAAGGCAGATTACCCAATTATTGGAGGTTTGCTCCAAAATGAAACCGTTCATTATCTTATTGCTTACGGAGGTATTTTATTCGATGGATTAATTATTCCGTTGTTATTGTTTAAACCTACTCGTAAATATGCATTTTTTATCTCCATCTTCTTTCATTTGTTTAACTCTATAGTGTTTCAAATAGGAATTTTTCCTTATCTATCTCTTGCATTCAGTTTATTCTTCTTTGAACCTAAAACCATTCGGAATATATTCTTGAAAAGAAAACCTTTTTATGATAAAGCTGAAGTTATTGTACAACCATACCGCCCAATTTTAGTTTCTATTTTTATTATTTATTTTACAATCCATATCGCTTTGCCATTGCGTCACCACTTCTTTACAGATGATGTACTTTGGACAGAGGAAGGCCACAGACTATCTTGGCGTATGATGCTGCGATCTAAAAGTGGCAGGACAACATACACCGTAATTGACGAAGAAACCAATAAGGCAATCCCAATTAATCTCAGTGATTATCTTACAAAAAAGCAAAGACGAAGTGCTAGTGCAAAACCTGACGTAATGTGGCAATTTGCCCAACATCTCAAAAAAGATTTTGCAAAAAAAGGTAAGTCGGTAAAAGTGTATGTTAAGGCTTATGTTAGAGTAAATGGAAAACCGTCTAAACAGCTTATTGATCCAGAAGTTGACTTAGCTAATGAAGAGTGGCACCATTTTAAACATAATGAGTGGATATTACCTTCAAAATAGCAATAGTTTAATTTTTATCCGCTCAAATTCTTATTACTTTTGTGGCTTGTTTTTACCACTACTAATACTTATCATTTAAATTAAAAAGATGTTACAAGTTGCTTTTATTAGAGAACAGAGAGAGGATATTATTAAGCGTTTAGAAAAACGAAATATCGATGCTACGGATTTAATTGACCAAGCTATTGCTTTAGATGAAGATCGTAGAACGTTGCAAACTAAATTAGATAGTACTAAAGCAGAATCCAATACATTATCTAAAGAAATTGGTAATCTTTTTAAATCTGGTGAAGCTCAAAAAGCAAATATTCTAAAAGAAAAAACAACACAGCTTAAAGAGGACACAAAACAGTTAGAACAAAAGTTCAACGAAACAGTTGAAAAACTTAATGAGCTTTTATATCGCATCCCAAACGTACCAAACGCTATCGTACCTGCAGGGAATACGGATGAAGACAATGAAGAAACCTTTAGAGAAGGTGAAGTACCAAAATTGTTTGATGGAGCATTACCACATTGGGAATTAGCAAAAAAATATGACATCATTGATTTTGAACTTGGTAACAAAATAACAGGTGCAGGTTTCCCTGTATATAAGGGAAAAGGAGCAAAATTACAACGTGCTTTAATTACTTATTTTTTAGACAAAAACACAGATGCTGGGTACACAGAGTTTCAATTGCCACATTTGGTAAATGAAGCCTCAGGCTTTGGAACAGGTCAATTGCCAGATAAAGAAGGGCAAATGTATCATGTCACTGCAGACAACCTCTATCTAATTCCTACTGCAGAAGTACCTGCTACCAATATGTTTAGGGATACTTTATTAAATGAAAGTGAACTTCCTATAAGCATTACCGGTTATACTCCATGCTTTAGACGCGAAGCAGGAAGTTACGGAGCTCATGTTAGGGGACTAAACCGTTTACACCAGTTTGATAAGGTTGAAATTTTAAGAGTAGAACACCCAGACAATTCATATAAGGCCTTGGATGGCATGGTTGAACATGTTAAAGGTATTTTAAAGGAATTGAAATTGCCATACAGAATCTTAAAACTTTGTGGAGGTGACTTAGGTTTTACATCTGCCTTAACTTATGATTTTGAAGTATTTTCTACAGCACAAGACCGTTGGTTAGAGATTTCATCAGTGTCTAATTTTGAAACCTTTCAGGCGAACCGTTTGAAATTACGTTTTAAAAACGCTGAAGGCAAAAACGAACTTTGCCACACACTTAATGGAAGTTCTTTGGCTTTACCGCGTGTACTTGCCGGAATTTTAGAGAACTATCAAACTGAAAACGGTATAAAAATTCCTGAAGTGTTAGTCCCTTATACAGGTTTTGATATGATTTCTTAAGTTTTAGAACTGTCTCTTATACACATCTCCGAGCCCACGAGACAGGCAGAAATCTC
>OLHK01000339.1_pt1 | contig 13614 bp, 12 predicted proteins | sample 1609371 | NCBI WGS metagenome assembly OLHK01 (sample SAMN05416779, study PRJEB24817) | seawater metagenome | isolation source: Sea water | place: Canada:Atlantic | collected 2013-11
ACACATAATATACAGAAAGTAAACCTGTAAAACGTGATAGATTAGATTTGCTGTTTTGAATTATAATTAATTCAAATTTAATTTGAACTTAATCAATAACAGTTTTTTTTCCCGAAAGCAAACTGGCCATAACCTTAGTATTTGGAAACTGATCTAAAATTATTTTCAAAAAAACGGTAATTGGAATTGCCATTATTAAACCCGGAATTCCCCATAAAAAACCCCAAAACATTAACATTACCAGTACAGCAATAACATTTATAGAGAAGGATTTTCCCATAAATATAGGCTCTAAAATAGCACCAAACAACACTTGAACTCCTGTAATAGATAACACAAAAAAGAATAATGTGCTCGTTGTATCTAGTTCTACAAATGCAAAAATTGACAATAAAATCACCGAGACAAAAGAACCTACCATCTGTACAAAATTAATTACGAATGCAAATAATCCCCAAAAAATCGGGAAACTTACATCAAAAAATAAACACATCAATCCTGTAAAAACACCTGTGAGCGCACTGACTAAAAATTTAACTTTTATAAACTTAATTAGATCTTTTTCAATTTTAATAAACGTTTTAACAGATGTATGCTTTCGTTTTAAAAGTGTATTGTTAAGTAACTGTTGTACATTAATTGATTCTGCCAACCATAGCACTACAAAGAATACGGTCATTAATAAACCTGTAAGAAATTTTCTTATAAAACCAAATGTTGTTCCTAGATTATCCTTTGCGAAAAATTGCGACATAATATTTTCATCTTCTCCAAACTCTACCCCAAAATTCTCAGCTAAATAAATTTTTAAATCAGCAATTTTTGCTTCTGCCTTAGGGAAAAACTCTGTATTACTCGCCAATATCTCTTGGCTAGATAGCTTAATAAGCTCAACACCTATTTTCACACCAACTGCTACTAAAAGCAAAACAATTATAATACTAACAAATTTTGGTACTTTTCTACGTCCTAATGCACGCATTAATGGTAAAAACAGTAACGCAATAAACATTGAAAAAATAAGTGGAATAAAAATAAAAGACAGTATTTTAAGTAGGTAAAATACTAAAGGGATTGCTATGATTAGCAACAATAAATTCGTTGTACGTCTTTGTTCTAGCATGAGGCGTTTCTTTCTTAAAAAGGAGAAATCAAATTTAGACTAAATGTTGCTTTTTAAATCATAAAAAAAGCTTAAAATGGTACTTAAAAATCAATTATCAGCTTTATATCTTTTATTTGGTAGTTGCCTAAGTCGTTTTAAAACAGATACTTTACTATACTCACTAAAAAAACTAATATAATTTCCCTTAGGAGACAATAATACATATCCTCCACAATAAAGTGCTTTATCCTTAAAAAAATGATTATGAATAAAATTTTGAGGATCCTTTTTTAGATCAAGAACACCTCTATACTTTTCTAAAAATCGATCGTATTTTTCATAAATATATATGGGTTGAGAATTAGCTATTTTAACTATCTTATTTTCTAAATCATTAAAAAAGGCTGATAATATTTTTTTATTAGTTGAACCACTCGAATTACATGGGTCTTTTTTAAAGAAATAGAGTATTACAATTGGATTGTTTCTATCTAAATTTGGATAAGTTTCAGTTAATTTTTTATAAATAGCATCGACATCATCAACCACATGCTTTTCACCATAAACTTTTCCGTCATATTCATACGTTTTCAATTTAGAAGAGTTGCAATTAAAAAATAAAAGCGTAACAATACTAAATTTAATCAAGGATTTAATCATAGTAAATTATCTAAAAAGGCACTCCGTCATCCTCAGGCGCACCAAAAGCATCGCTAGGTGAAATAAAATTATCTGACTTATGTGTATCGTCATTAGCGGCAGCATTCATTTTAGAATGGAACTCACCAAATGGAGTGTCAAAATCATCAAGATTATCAAACTTACCTAAGTGACCAATAAATTTCAACCTAATATTATCCAATCCACCATTTCTGTGTTTCGCTACAATAAATTCTCCTTGTCCTTCAGTTGGTGAACGCTCTTCGTCATCCCATTCATCAATCTTATAATATTCTGGTCTATAAATAAATGAAACGATATCTGCATCTTGCTCAATTGCACCAGATTCACGTAAATCTGATAATAATGGTCGTTTACTACCACCACGAGTTTCAACGGCACGTGATAACTGGGATAATGCTATAACGGGAATACTCAATTCCTTAGCCAAGGCCTTAAGGTTACGGGAAATTGTTGAAATTTCTTGTTCACGATTTCCTCCTTTTTGACTTCCGCCTGCTGTCATTAACTGCAGATAATCAATCATTATCATTTTTATGCCATACTGTGAAGCTAAACGACGTGCTTTTGCTCTTAAATCGAAAATTGAAAGTGATGGTGTATCATCAATAAACAATGGTGCTTTTTCTAAAGTTTTAACTTTAACATTAAGCTGTTCCCATTCGTGCTTTTCTAATTTACCTGTTCTTAATTTTTCAGAAGAAAGACCCGTTTCACTAGAAATTAAACGGGTAATTAACTGTACTGAAGACATTTCTAACGAAAAGAAAGCTACAGGAATATTGCTATTTACAGCCACATTACGAGCCATCGTAAGCGTAAATGCTGTTTTACCCATACCAGGACGAGCAGCTACAATGACCAAATCTGATGGCTGCCAACCAGAGGTAAGCTTATCTAGCTTATCAAAACCTGAAGGAATGCCACTCATTCCTTCTTTATTTGAAATTTCCTGAATTTTTTGCTTCGCCTGGATTACCAAACTTTGGGCAGTTTCGGTAGATTTTTTTACGTTGCCTTGTGTAACTTCGTATAATTTTGCTTCGGCATTGTCCAATAAATCGAAAACATCCTTGGTTTCATCGTAAGCTTCTTCTATAATTTCGTTTGAAATTTTAATTAAACTTCGTTGAATATATTTTTGAAGAATAATACGTGCATGAAACTCAATATGTGCCGAAGATGATACTCGTTGGGTTAATGAAATGAGGTAAAAATCACCACCAACCAAATCTAATTTTTCATCTTTCTTAAGTTGGCTCGAAACGGTTAATAAGTCAACCGGTTCACTGTTTTCAAATAACTTAAAAATTGATTCAAAAATGTGTTTGTGTGCTTCTTTGTAAAATGCTTCAGCACTTAAAATGTCAATAACCTCATCGACACCTTTTTTATCAATCATCATCGCGCCCAACACAACCTCTTCTAAATCAATGGCTTGAGGTGGTATTTTTCCTTTTTCCAAGCTAATGATTGAGCTTTTGTCTACTTTGTAGCCTTGTACGGGATTTGGTTGTTTCATAGTATGCGAAAGTAGCTAAATAGTAATGATATATTGCGAGAAGGTGATTTACAATCTCAACACTTCATTAACAATTTAACTGTTAATAACTCTTATTTATTGTTAATAGCAACAAAAAAAACCGAAGTTAAGAACTTCAGTTTTTAAGTATAGCTGTGTCTAGTGGTTTTAATCCTTATAGACTCCCATCCCATCGTATTTTTCCATGCGCTGGCTTACTAAATCTTTTGGTGATAAGTTTTTGAGCTCGTCATAAGACTTAATAATTGCATCCCTTACTGCTAAAAATGCTTTTTCTCTATTCTTATGCGCTCCGCCTAATGGCTCCTTAATTATTTTATCTACAAGCTTCATACGTTTCATGTCCTTTGCTGTTAGTTTCAAAGCTTCAGCTGCCTGTTCTTTGTATTCCCAACTTCTCCATAAAATAGAGGAACAAGATTCTGGTGAAATTACAGAATACCAAGTGTTCTCCAACATCATTACTCTATCTCCTACACCAATGCCTAAAGCACCACCAGATGCACCTTCACCAATTATTATAGTAATAATTGGTACTTTAAGACGTGCCATTTCCAATATGTTTCTAGCAATGGCTTCACCTTGTCCACGTTCTTCTGCTTCCAATCCAGGATAAGCACCTGGTGTATCAATTAAAGTTACAACAGGAATCCCAAATTTTTCCGCAGATTTCATTAATCGTAATGCCTTACGGTAACCTTCTGGATTTGACATCCCAAAGTTTCTATATTGTCTGGTTTTTGTGTTATAACCTTTTTGTTGGCCTATAAACATGTACGACTGGTCTCCAATTTTCCCTAAACCACCGATCATTGCTTTATCATCCTTTACATTTCTATCACCATGTAATTCTAAAAATGAATCTCCACAAAGCGCTTTGATGTGATCTAAGGTATAGGGTCTGTCTGGATGACGCGATAATTGAACGCGCTGCCAAGCACTAAGATTTTTGTATATCTCTTTTTTGGTCTCAGCTAGTTTTTTTTCAATCTGTTTACAGGTTTCCGTGACATCTACATCACTTTCTTGTCCTATAATTTGGCATTTATCTAGCTGTTCTTCTAGTTCTTTTATGGGTAATTCAAACTCTAAATATTCCATACAATTTGAAGTTAGTTTAAATGTTTAGTTAGTCCGCAAACCTACGCATTCTAAATGTATTTAATAATAAATATACGATATAAAAATAGGATTGCTGTAATGCAAAAAACAAAAATAGAGATTATAAAAGAAACATAAAAACCTAAATTGTTTAAACGTGTCTTTTCTGTTTTCGGAGTCTGTGATTCTTTAAAATAGCATCCATAAGTACAATCCCAATAATTAAAATTGCACCAATATAGAACTGTGGTGACATTTTTTCGGCCTCAGGAAATAAAACGAGTGCAATACAAATACCATAAACCGGTTCTAAATTATAGCTTAGAATTACAGTGAAGGGACTAATGTAACGCATTACCTCAACTGCTCCAATGAAAGCATAAGCTGTACAAACGGAAGCCAGAATGAGGATGTAAACCCAATCTGAAGTTGAAAGTGTGAAAAACTCGGTATTAAACCTTCCGCCTGTCAATAAAATAAAAACGGTTAAAAACAGGACTCCACTTATAAATTCGTAAAATGAAATTACCGTTGCGTTATAACGCTCAATAAACCTGCCATTGATTACGGCAAACAACGTGGAAAATAATGCTGAAATTAAACCTAAAATAATTCCGTTGACATAGCCCAACCCACTACTAGTAATTAAGAAAATACCAATGATTACTATAACTCCAAACATAATTTCATAGGCTAAAATTTTACGTTTGAAAAATATGGGCTCAATAAATGAAGCAAAAAATGCACCTGAAGAAAACATTGCCAAGGCAATAGATACGTTAGCTTGATTAATGGCTTCAAAAAAAGTAATCCAATGTAGAGCTATAATAACACCTGCAGCTGAAAATTGTAATATGGCTTTTCGGCTTGTTTTAATATTCAACTTTATAAATTTAATATAAACGAACATTAAAATACCTGCAATGGCCATTCTGTACCAGACTAAAGCTAAAGAACCAATAGTGATAAGTTCACCTAAAATTGCGGTAAAGCCAGCAATAAAAATTAAAAGATGTAAGTGAAGGTAGTTTTTTAGTTTAGCGTTTGGCATTTTGCAAAAGGTAAATAGCTAAAATACCAAATATTACATTAGGAAACCACACTGCAATAACGGCAGGAAAGTCTGATTGTTCTGCCATTACACCAAAAACCTTATCAAAAAACACATAGAACATTGCTATAGCAATCCCAACAGCCAGGTTTACACCCATGCCACCTCTTCTTTTTATTGAGGATACCGCCACAGCAATAATAGTAAGAATGTATATAGAAACAGGTAAGCTCCATTTTTTAAGTTTAACTACTTGGTAACGTCCAATATTTGATGAGCCTCTTCTTTTTTCTGATGCTATAAAATCTAACAATTCTCCATAAGGTTTTGTTTCTGCTGCATACTTTACAGGTGTCAAATCTTCAAGCTCAAAAGGGAGATCCATGTCTTTTCTTCGCTCTTTTTCTATGGTTTCTGTACCGTTTTCAAAACTTCTTTTGGTAAACGTGGTTAACCTATAAATACTATCCTCTTCAAGATATCTAATATTATCTGCAAAGATTTTGTACTTCAACTCATTTTTCTCAAAATGTTCATAGGTAAAATTCATACCAATATTGCGCTTTGGTATAAAGTTACTGATATAGATATAATCATTCTCGTTAATCTGTCTATAAACATCTCGTGTTTCCTGAATCTGTTTTCCCTTTTTAAGATATTTATACTTAAACTCATTAAAACCTTGGCTTGCAATTGGAGCTAGGTACATTCCTAAAAATAAAGCAATAGTAGCGACAATAGTTGCTCCAATCATATAAGGTCTTAAAAACCGTGAAAAAGAAACACCTGAGCTTAAAAAAGCCACAATCTCAGTGCTATTCGCAAGTTTTGAAGTAAACCATATTACGGAGAGAAATAAAAACAAGGGAAATAAGAGATTTGCAAAATAAACTGTGAAATTAAGATAATATGAAGTCACCTCACCAAAAGGCGCTTCATTTTCTAACATCTTACCTACTTTTTCAGCTAAATCCACTGTTATTCCAATAGGAATAAACAATAATAACATCATTAAAAATGTAAACAAATAACGCTTTAATATGTACCAGTCTAATATCTTCACTTATTACAACCTATTATCCATTTGTTTCACCATTTTTTCTTTCCAACTTCTAAAATCGCCCGCAATGATATGTTTTCTGGCTTCTCTTGTTAACCATAAATAAAATCCGAGATTATGAATTGTTGCTATTTGTTTTCCTAACAATTCATTAACCGTAAATAAATGTCTTAAATATGCCTTGCTATATTCAGTATCTACAAAAGTGATACCCATTTCATCTACAGGTGAAAAATCATCAGCCCACTTCAAATTTTTGATATTTATGGTACCATGAGCTGTAAACAACATGCCATTTCTAGCATTACGGGTGGGCATTACACAGTCAAACATATCTACACCTAACGCAATATTTTCTAAAATATTGATTGGCGTGCCCACTCCCATGAGATAGCGTGGTTTATCTTCTGGTAGAATATCACATACCACTTCAGTCATTGTATACATTTCTTCGGCAGGTTCTCCAACTGAAAGTCCACCAATAGCATTTCCTTCTGCTCCAGCATTTGCAATATATTCCGCAGATTGTTGTCTTAAATCTTTATAAGTACTTCCTTGAACGATTGGGAAAAAGGTTTGTTCATAATCATACTTAAAAGGAGTTTTCTTTAAATGTGTTAGGCAACGTTCTAACCAACGATGCGTCATATGCATTGAACGTTTGGCATAATTGTAATCGCATGGATATGGTGTACATTCATCAAAAGCCATAATAATATCTGCACCTATACTTCGTTGTACTTCCATAACGTTTTCTGGTGTAAAAACATGATAGCTACCATCTATATGAGACTTAAACTTTACTCCTTCTTCTTTAATCTTTCGGTTTGCAGATAAGGAATAGACTTGGTAACCACCAGAATCGGTTAAAATATTGCGGTCCCAATTCATAAACTTATGAAGTCCTCCTGCTTTCTCTAAAACTGGAGTTTGTGGCCGGAGGTACAAATGATAAGTGTTTCCTAAAATAATATCAGGATTTATATCATTTTTTAATTCTCTTTGGTGAACTCCTTTTACAGAAGCAACAGTACCTACTGGCATAAAAATAGGAGTTTCTATAGTACCATGATCTGTAGTAATTTCACCTGCCCTAGCCTTGGTCTCTTTATCGGTTGCGAGTTTCTTAAAATTCATCAATGTTAAGTATTGGCGCAAATATAATTAACTCAAATACATTGACATCTTAATAAAATTTAAAATTGTTAGCAAATTGCATAAATCGTTAATAAGTGGATTCAGTCCTTCTTTGAAAGGCTTTTATAAAAAGTTACTTTTGTACAATAAATTATCTTATCAATATTGATATACAAAAGCAATACAAAACATGCCAAACATTCAAGAATTAAAAGATTTAACAACACAGGTACGTAGAGATATTCTACGCATGGTACACAAGGTCAACTCTGGTCATCCAGGTGGCTCACTAGGCTGTGCCGAATTCTTCGTTGCACTATACAACGAAATTATGGAAACCAAAGATGAGTTTGAAATGAACGGAAAGGACGAGGATTTATTTTTCCTTTCAAACGGTCATATTTCACCTGTATTTTACAGTGTTTTGGCAAGAGCTGGTTATTTTCCCATTGAAGAACTAAACACATTTAGATTAATAGATTCACGCTTGCAAGGACATCCTACAACACATGAAGGTCTTCCTGGAATTAGAATAGCTTCCGGATCTTTAGGACAAGGTATGTCTGTCGCAATTGGTGCAGCTGAAACTAAAAAATTGAATAACGACAAGCACTTCGTTTATACTTTACATGGTGATGGTGAGTTGCAGGAAGGTCAAAACTGGGAGGCAATTATGTATGCTGCTGGTAATAAAATTGACAATCTAATTTCAACTGTTGATGTTAACGGGCAACAAATTGATGGCTCTACAACAAATGTTTTACCGCTTGGTGACCTAAGAGCTAAATTTGAAGCTTTTGGATGGACGGTTGTTGAAATTAAAAATGGAAATGACCTTGAAGCTATAATTAAAGGTATGGCTGAGGCTAAAGCATTATCAGGAAAAGGAAAACCAGTTTGTGTCTTATTACAAACCGTAATGGGAAATGGTGTTGATTTTATGATGCATACACATGCATGGCACGGAAAAGCACCCAATGACGAACAATTAGAAAATGGGTTAGCGCAAAATCCTGCAACTTTAGAAGATTATTAATCATCAATTAAGAAAAATCATGAAAACATATACAAATACAGGGAATAAAGACACAAGATCTGGCTTTGGAGCTGGTTTAACTGAACTGGGACAAACCAACGAAGATGTCGTAGCACTTTGTGCTGATTTAACTGGTTCATTGAAAATGGATGAATTTAAAGCCAATCATCCCGAACGTTTTTTTCAAATCGGAATTGCTGAAGCCAATATGATTGGTATGGCAGCAGGTATGACCATTGGAGGAAAAATTCCTTTTACTGGTACATTTGCTAACTTTTCAACAGGAAGAGTTTATGACCAAATTCGCCAAAGTGTAGCTTATTCTGATAAAAACGTAAAAATCTGTGCATCTCATGCTGGTGTCACTTTGGGAGAAGATGGTGCCACGCATCAAATACTCGAAGATATAGGCTTAATGAAAATGCTACCAGGCATGACGGTAATTAACACTTGTGATTTCAACCAAACAAAAGCTGCAACATTAGCCATTGCAGAATATGAAGGTCCTGTTTATTTAAGATTTGGACGCCCAAAAGTAGCTAATTTCACCCCTGAAAACGGAAAATTTGAAATAGGAAAAGCTGTAAAACTTACTGAAGGTACAGATGTAACAATAGTTGCAACTGGCCATTTGGTGTGGGAAGCTCTTGAAGCTGCAAAGACCTTAAATGAAGAAGGAGTATCAGTTGAAGTAATAAATATCCACACTATAAAACCCCTAGACGACAAAGCAATTTTAGACTCAGTATCTAAAACTGGCTGTATTGTTACAGCTGAAGAACACAACTATCTTGGAGGTCTTGGTGAAAGCGTAGCAAGAGTTTTAGCTCAACACCAACCTACTCCACAAGAATTTGTAGCTACTCAAGATACATTTGGTGAATCTGGTACACCTGCTCAGCTAATGGATAAATACGGACTAAATAGTGAGGCTATTGAAAAGGCCGTAAAAAAAGTACTTAAAAGAAAATAACTTTGTTTTGGCAGCGTTTTTGATATTAGACATACCTAATCTTAAAAACGAACATTATGAAAAATTTAAAAACATCAGTTATTGCAACTGCAGTATTGCTTTTTATTGGTTTCTCAATGAATGCCCAAGAAGGTAGTGCCTTTGGTTTTAAAGGCGGTTTAAATTACGGTGCCAATGGAGATTATTTTGAATCTATTGGTGATAATGCCGAAAATCCGGATAGGAATATTGGATACCATTTAGGTGTTTTCGCGAAAATTGGAGACCGATTGTATTTTAGACCAGAATTAGTTTACACGGCTACAAAAAGTGATTACAACAGTGATGACTTTCAGGTTAAAAAACTAGACGCTCCTTTACTTTTTGGTATCAAAGTTTTAGGACCAGTGAGTGTTTTTGGCGGTCCTTCTTTACAATATATTCTAGATACAGAATTTGATGGTATTGAAATTGATGATGTAGAAGATGATTTCTCAGTAGGTCTTAATTTTGGAATTGGATTGAGTTTCAATAAAATTGGAATTGATTTGAGGTACGAAAGAGGATTCAGCGACAACGAAGCGACATTTATTGGTGATAATATTGGTACGGGAGTTGTAAGTAGAATAGATACTAGGCCAGATCAATTGATTTTGAGTTTATCTGTAGCGCTTTAAATTATTAAACATACATTTATTAATAGGGTTCAACATAGTTGAACCCTTTTTTTTAAAATACTAACAAAAACATAACTGTCTTTTTTCACCTTTCAGTAATATTCTCTTTAGTTTTAAACACATACGTATAAAACCACATCAGTGTAAATGTTGGTACAACATCCACAAAAGGCAATAGCTCTTCAACAAACGCTATATAACCAGCTATTTTACCTGGCTTTCCTTTGTACATTTTCATCATTAACCATCCCGAAACTGGTGCCCAAATGATATCTGAAAATTCACCAACAAGAGGTATAAAAAATGAGACATAGCCAATGGCATCAAACAAAATGCCCAATAAAAGTTTTTGATATTTTTTCATTCAATAGTTTATAAAATTATTTACAAGAAATATTCCAAAGTTTAAGTTTGTCATGTTTTACATTAAATACTGGTTTTTAACTTTTAATTAAGACCGTAATTTTGGCAATGCCATTAGATTTGCATGCTGATATACTGATTTGAGACATGGTATTTAACACCTCTAAACTATTTGTTACCTAATTTATGAACTTTCGTTCTTTATCACTTTTACTATTTTTTTTATTTACAACTAATATTTGCTTATCACAAGATAAAAAATCCCTGAACATTAAACGCACCTATAATGCTCCAAAAATTGATGGTGTACTCAATGACAGCATTTGGAAAAAAGCAAATGTAGCAACAGACTTTGTGTCATTTAAACCAGAAATAGGTAATACGCTTCCATTTGAACATCGTACAGAAGTTAGAATGACCTACGATGACAATGCAATATACGTATCAGCCTACCTTTACGATGATCCATCAAAAATTATGTCTCAGTTGACAAGCCGTGATAATTTTGGTCAGACAGATTTCTTTTTATTGGTTTTAAACCCGAATAACGATGCTCAAAACGATGTTCTTTTTACTGTATTTAGTTCCGGACAACAAGCAGATGCTATTGCATCACCAAGTATTGGCGAAGACTACAGCTGGAATGCGGTTTGGGAAAGTGCCGTTAATATAGTAGATGATGGTTGGATCGTTGAAATGAAAATCCCATATAGAACCCTTCGTTTTGCAAAACAAAAAGAACCTATTTGGGGTTTACAGTTCCATAGGCATTTTAGACGTGAAAGAGCTCAATTTAGTTGGAATCCCATTGACCCGACACAAGGTAATGTTGGTCTTTATCATGGTGAATTAAATAGGCTGAAAAATATTGAACCTCCTCTAAGACTTAACTTCTATCCTTTTTCTACAGCTTTATTGAATGCGTTTGATGGTGAAACAGACACTGATCTTAAATTTGGTATGGACGTTAAATATGGTATAACAGACAACTTCACATTAGATGCTACTCTTATTCCAGATTTCAGCCAAGCGGGTTTTGATAATGTTACCCTAAACCTTGGCCCATTTGAACAAACCTTTTCTGAGCGACGTCAGTTTTTTACTGAAGGTGTGGATCTGTTTTCAAAAGGAGATTTGTTTTTCTCAAGACGTGTTGGTAACGAACCCAGTGGGAGATTAAGTTTAAACGAAAATGAAACAGCAAATATACCACGAGAAGTTAAAGTGCTAAACGCATTAAAGGTTTCTGGAAGAACAAAAAATGGTTTGGGAGTGGGACTTTTTAATGCCATTACCGAAACAACAGAAGTTACAATTACAGACACAATAACAGGCGAAAAACGTAAAGAAGTTGTTGAACCGTTTACAAATTATAACATCTTGGTTGTAGATCAACAGTTTGGTGGCAATTCCTCTATTAGCTTAATCAATACCAACGTAATGCGCGAAGGCGATTTTAGGGATGCAAACGTTACGGCTTTAGTTGCAAGTTTAATTAATATGAGAAATACGTATCGTATTAGCGGACAAGCAAGGATGAGCAATGTTAACTATCAATTAAATGATACCGAAACTGGCTTTAGTAGTTTTTTGTACCTTGCTAAAATCCATGGCAATTTACGCTATAGCTTTGATCACAGTTATGCAGATACAAAGTATAACAACAATGATCTAGGTCTGTTATTGAGAAATAATTATAATGATTTTGGTATTGATGTTTCTTATGAAACCTTTGAGCCTTCAGGCAAATTGAACAATTATTACATCAGCGGTTATATAAATTATAAACGATTAGTTGACCCTAACGTTTTTACAGGAATAAATTTTGGTGCTACTTATAGAGCAAACTCTATTAAATTAGATACTTATGGGTTTAGCTTCAATGCAGAACCTGGTGAGCAAAGAGATTATTTTGAATCTCGAGACGGAAGACCATTTATCTATGAAAATTATGTAAATGCAGGTGGGTTTATTTCTTCAAACTATAACAGGGTTTTTGCTATAGATGCAAGCGCATATATTGGCTCCTTGTTTGAAGAGGGAAGAGATGCCCTTGACTACAATTTTGAAATTGAGCCAAGAGTTAGGTTAAGCGATAAGCTATTGATGAGTTATTCACTTAATTTCAATTATTTAAATGGAAATAGAGGTTATACCACAGAAGTTAATGACCAACCTATCTTTGGAGAGCGAAACCGACAAATAGTTACCAATAGTATTTCTGCTAATTATAGTTTTAACCCTTTTAACTCAATGGCTTTGACGTTTAGACATTATTGGGATACGGTAGATTATGATGAGGAATTTTTTACGCTTTTAGATAATGGTCGCCTAACTACTGATTCTGGATTTACAGTAGATACTATTGGTAATCAAGATATTAATTTCAGTACTTGGAATTTAGACTTGAGCTATTCATGGCAATTTGCACCAGGAAGTTTTTTAACAGCTTTATACCGAAACCAATTGTTTAATGAAGATATGAATGTTGACGATACTTATTCAAAAAGTTTAAACCTTTTGTTTGAGCAACCCATACAACACACTATTTCGTTACGTTTACAATATTTTATAGATTTTAATGGTATAAAATCCATATTCAATAAAAATAAAAGGGCATCCTAATTGTTAATATGTCGCATAAGTACTATTTTCACGCTCTATGCAAGCAATAATTTCAGCAAAACAGATATTTAAGGCTTATGGTAAGCTTAATGTACTTAAAGGGGTTGACATTACTATTTCCGAAAGTGAAATAATTTCTATCGTTGGAGCTTCTGGTGCAGGGAAAACCACGCTTTTGCAGATTCTCGGCACACTTGATAAACCAGATTATAAAACCGAAACTGAGCTTATTATCCTGTCTCTTATACACATCTCCGAGCCCACGAGACAGGCAGAAATCTCG
>OLHK01000341.1_pt1 | contig 13589 bp, 10 predicted proteins | sample 1609371 | NCBI WGS metagenome assembly OLHK01 (sample SAMN05416779, study PRJEB24817) | seawater metagenome | isolation source: Sea water | place: Canada:Atlantic | collected 2013-11
GCTCGGAGATGTGTATAAGAGACAGTTCTTATGGTTTTTAGCCATTCTTGAGGATTTTCATATTTAAAATCGCCAATTAATTTTTTGTGCATGTCAAAAGCTCGTCGTCGTACGTTGAGTCCACCAGGTAAATTACCTTCGGTATGGCAACCCACATACATACATTCTAACATGGTATCCCAAATGCGTTGTAATTCAAAATCAATGGTTTCAATAGATCTAATTGATTTTTCATTTTCCAAAACCACACCAGAAATAGGTAAGTTTAACTGCTTACAGACTTTTAATAAGTCCTCTCCTTTTTCAACAGGATAGGGAAATGTGCAATAAAATATGAGCTTATTGGCTTTTGAATTTTTTCGTTCTTCCTGTACCACAAATCCGCCACCAATAGAATAGTAAGTAGATTTATAACGTCTTCCATTTATTAGAGCGGTAAAGGTCATTCCATTGGAATGAAACGGTAAGAACTTTCGGTTAAAAACAATGTCTTCCTTAAAATTAAAAGGAAGCGTTTTTTCGTTATTAAATTTAAGTGTTCCGGATGTCTTAACTTCAGAAACTATGGTGTCAATATCTTCAATTGGCATTCGTTCTGGATCAGCTCCGCTTAAGCCCAATAAAACAGCAAAATCCGTGGCGTGGCCTTTTCCTGTTAAAGACAGAGAACCATAAAGGTCTACGGTGATTTTTTCGACTTTATCAAAACGCTTTTTGTTTTTTAAGTCATTAATCCAACGTTCTGCTGCACGCCAAGGTCCTAAGGTATGAGAACTTGAAGGACCTATGCCGATTTTGAGCATATCAAAAACAGAAATGATTTCCATTTACTAACCATTTAATTAAATGCAAATATACATTTTGTTTGTTGTGATTTGCGTATAAAAAAAGCTCTGATTTATAACCAGAGCTTGTTTCGTATAAAATTACTTTACCTATTGAACGTATTGTATCACATCGTTATAATTTGTTGTGTCTATATTATTACTATTTATAAAATCTACAGGGAGTATAACCACTCTAAATGTTTGGTCTAGGCTTTCACTATCTAATAGGGAATTAAAGTCAAATGTGGATGGTGCATCAATATAAATTGTTACAAAATCAAAATTATGCTCAAAATTGTACTGAAACTCTTCTCCATTTTCTATATAAACTGTTTCAGGAAGTATCTTCCAAACATCATAGCCATCTATCTGATTTACAAGTCTGTAAACTAATACCATATCTGATTCTAATAATTCAATGTTCAAAGGAACCTCTAAGGTTTGCTGGTAATTATTTGTAGATGTAAAATTTATAGTTTTTTCAAAAGATTGTCCAACGAAATTAACACCGTTCTCTCCTGGAGGCCCTTGATCGCCTTCGCAAGCGGTTAATAATAAGGTAAATAATGTAATAAAAGATAATATGCGTTTCATAATATTTTGTTTTATTTAAATGTATCAAAACTAATACCAAAGTATATAAAAATTGAAAATAATTTTCAATAAATCAATCTGACATGATGTCATATTTTTTGTCATGGCATAATGATTGACTTATTGTAAACGAGTTTAAAAATTATTATACAACAAAATATACATATTAATTATGAGTAAGATTATTGGAATTGATTTAGGTACAACCAACTCTTGCGTTTCTGTAATGGAAGGTAATGAGCCAGTTGTAATCCCAAACGCAGAAGGTAAACGAACGACTCCTTCTGTTATCGCTTTTGTAGAAGGCGGAGAAATTAAAGTTGGAGATCCAGCTAAGAGACAAGCAGTAACTAATCCAGAAAAAACGGTTTATTCTATAAAGCGTTTTATGGGTAACAAGTATTCTGAATCTAAAAAAGAAGCAGAACGTGTACCTTACAAGGTAGTTAAGGGAGACAATGATACGCCTCGTGTAGACATTGACGGACGTCAATATACACCTCAAGAGCTTTCGGCTATGATTCTTCAAAAAATGAAGAAAACTGCTGAAGACTATTTAGGGCAAGATGTAAGCGAAGCAGTTATTACTGTGCCAGCTTATTTTAATGACTCTCAGCGTCAGGCAACTAAAGAAGCTGGTGAGATTGCAGGATTGAAAGTTCGTAGAATTATCAACGAACCAACAGCAGCAGCATTAGCTTACGGTATGGATAAAAAAGGTACGGATCAAAAAATCGTAGTATTCGATTTTGGTGGAGGTACACATGATGTTTCTATCCTTGAACTTGGTGATGGAGTATTTGAAGTATTGTCTACTGATGGAGATACACACTTAGGTGGTGACGATGTAGATGAAAGAATCATCGATTGGTTAGCTGAAGAGTTCAAAGCAGATGAAGATATAGATTTACGTAAAGACCCTATGGCTTTGCAAAGGCTAAAAGAAGCTGCTGAAAAAGCGAAGATTGAATTATCATCTTCTGCACAGACAGAAATCAACTTGCCTTATGTAACTGCTACTGCAAGCGGACCAAAACACTTAGTGCGTACTTTAACACGTTCAAAATTTGAACAATTAATTGACGATTTAGTAAAGCGTACTATTGAGCCATGTGAGTCAGCTTTAAAAGCAGCAGGTTTATCTAAGAGCGATATTGACGAAGTAATTTTAGTTGGTGGTTCTACAAGAATCCCAGCAGTACAGACAGCTGTAGAAAAATTCTTTGGTAAAGCGCCGAGCAAAGGTGTAAACCCAGATGAAGTTGTAGCTCTTGGTGCAGGTATCCAAGGAGGAGTATTAACAGGTGATGTAAAAGATGTTCTTTTATTAGATGTTACGCCATTATCTCTTGGTATTGAAACTATGGGTAACGTAATGACTAAGTTAATTGAGGCGAACACTACGATTCCTACAAAGAAATCGCAAGTATTCTCAACAGCTGCAGATAATCAGCCATCAGTTGAAATTCACGTATTACAAGGTGAGCGTCCAATGGCGGCAGATAACAAAACGATAGGTCGTTTCCACTTAGACGGTATTCCACCAGCAAAAAGAGGAACTCCACAAATTGAAGTAACTTTTGATATTGATGCCAATGGTATCATTAAAGTTTCGGCTACAGATAAGGCAACAAACAAGTCTCAAGATATCAGAATTGAAGCTTCATCTGGATTGACAGAAGAAGAAATCCAAAAGATGAAACAAGAAGCAGAAGCAAATGCAGATGCAGATGCTAAAGCTAAAGAAACAGCTGATAAGTTGAATAGTGCAGATGCTATGATTTTTCAAACAGAAAGTCAGTTAAAAGAATTTGGTGATAAATTATCTGATGATAAGAAAAAGCCAATTGAAGATGCACTTGAAGAGTTGAAAAAAGCTTACGAAACAAAAGATATAGAAGTGATAGATCCAGCATTGGAGAAAATCAATGAAGCATGGAAAACGGCAAGCGAAGAAATGTACAAGGCCCAAGCTGAAGCACAAGGAGGAGCACAAGGAGGTGGACCAACAGATGCAGGAGCAGGTGCTAAAGGACAAGCTCAAGATGCTAATGATGGCAGTGATGTTGAAGATGTAGACTTTGAAGAAGTTAAATAACTAAATATCATTTCCTGAAAAGTAAGGAGTCTTAATAGAGATAAACGCAACCATTAATTTGGTTGCGTTTTTTTTTATATAATTACGTCTTATGGACAATGTACTCTGTTCATCGGTTATTTCACAGCTATTCAAATAATTAATTTAGATTCGTTAAAATTCTTAAACCCCAAGACCTATTATGGACAAGTTAATTATAAACTTCACACCTACAGGAATGATTCCCACAAAGGAGATGACTCCGCATGTGCCTGTAACACCAAATGAAGTTATTGAAGATGTTCACCGTGCTTACGAGTTGGGGATTACAATGACTCATATTCATGCTCGGGATGAATCAACCGGAGTTCCTACCTATAGAAAAGAAGTGTATGCCGAAATGATTGCTGGTATAAGGAAATATGCACCAGACTTAGTTATTTGTACTTCTTTGAGTGGTCGTGACTTCAATACTTTAGATAAACGTGCAGATGTACTTTCTTTAGAAGGAGATTTAAAACCAGATATGGGAAGTTTAACATTGAGTTCTCTAAATTTCAACAAGGTAGCAAGTATGAATGCTCCAAGTATGATTGAAGATTTAGCAACAACAATGAAATCTAAAGGTATTGTCCCTGAATTAGAAGTTTTTGATGTTGGAATGATCAATTTCGGTAAATATTTAGTAAAAAAAGACTACATAAGACCACCTCTCTATTATAATTTACTTTTCGGAAATATAGCCTGTGCCCAGACCAACCTGTTACATACAGGTGTTATGCTCAATGATATTACAGATAATTCATTAGTTAGCATTGCAGGTATTGGTAACGGACAATTAATGATGAATTCTTTGGCTATTGCAATTGGTAAAGGTGTACGTGTTGGTTTAGAGGATAATATATGGTATGATGCAGAGCGTACAAAACTTGCTACAAATTCTCAGCTCATAGAAAGGGTTCATGTTATTGCCAAAGCAAACAACAGGCAAATTATGCCTCCATCTGAATTTAGAACTAAAATGGAGATGGAGCCTGGTAACGGTAGTTATGGTAGAATCTATAAGTAATCATTAGATGGAAGGAGATAAAAAAGGATTTCCATATAGATTACAATGGATATCCAACATTATAAAACATGGCCTGTTTTGGCATGGGGTTAGGAATAATTTGGCTAGAATAGGGTTAGATTTTATGCCTTATTATTGGGTGCAAGAAGCAACAAGCGCTATTGATCCTCCTCAAATAAGAGGAACAGATAAGAACTTTGAAATATCCATTTTTGGAAGAGAAGAGATAGAGTATATTCAGAATACTATAATAGGAATTGAAGAAAAGGATTTGATTGAGGATCTTAAAAATGGGGAAATTTGTATCGGTCTTAAAAACAAGGAAACTATTGCAGCATACATGCTTATAAAGCGAAGGCCTTTTTATTTTAGAAAACGTTATTTCAATTTAAAACCGTATGAAAGTTATCTTCATAGTATGTATACTTTCGAAGTTTACAGAGGTAAAGGTATAGCACCTTATTTACGTTATCACAGTTATAAACTTTTAGAAAAAGAAGAGGTTACAACTTTTTATAGTGTCAGTGAGTATTTTAATAAATCTACTATTAAGTTTAAAAAGAAACTTAACTCTAAACCAATAAGACTTTATTTAAATGTGAGGTTGTTTAAAAGGTGGATATGGAACTTCACTTTAAAAAAATATTAATATTTTATTTTAGAAATAGATTTATGTACCATGCTTTAAAAAAAATACTGACGCAACGCGTTTTGGGTTTTCAAAAGCGTTTAATTGATTTCAACCAAGTGATGAATTCAAAAAAACGTATCAAAAATTTACTGCTTGATAATGAAGTGCCAAAGCTTTCCTCTCGAGAAGCTAGTGAAGCTAAGTCTTTTTTTAAGTCAAAAGGCTACAATCTCAAAAGTACGGATTGGCATGCTTATTTTAAATCTGTTAATGGAGAATTCCATAAGGATTATATTCCGTTAGATATTTTTAAAACAAAGATTTCACCAAGGTTAAATCAAAGGTTGCAATGGCCAGCTTTATTAGATAAAAACTTAAGCTATAATATTTTCAGTGATTTTGAACAACCAAAACGAGTTGTTCAGAATATAAACGGTTTTTATTATGTAAATGATACAACAGTTACAAAGTCTGAAGCTATTAAAGCGGTTAGTGTAAATAATAAATCGCTCATAATTAAGCCAAGTTTAGATTCTGGTAAAGGTAGGATGGTAACCGCTTTTACTGTAGAAGGAAGTATGACATCTTATAAAGATAAGACCATAGAATCTTTATTTGAACTTTATAAAAAAGACTTTATTGTACAGGAGTTTTTGAAGCAGAGCATAGAAATGAGTTCTTTAAACCCTTCAAGTTTAAACACGTTGCGCGTTATGTCTTACCTAAACAACAAGGGAACTCACATACTCTCCACTACGGCAAGAATGGGAAGTCTTGGCAGTAGTACAGATAATTATTCTACTGGTGGAATTTTATGTGGTGTAAAAGAAAATGGTCAATTTAAGTCAAAGGGTTACATTAAAAAAGGAATGGTTTTAGAGAAGACGTTTACTGGTGTAAACCTTGGTGAATTTATTGTTCCAAATTATGATAAAGTAGTTTCCATGGTTAAGCAAATGCATGTTAAAGTGCCATATTTCAAAATTATTTCATGGGATATTGCCCTAAACCATAATAACCTGCCAGTAATGGTTGAGTACAATACATATAATCAAGGTTTAGAAATACAAATTCCTAATGGACCTTTATTTGGTGAATTTACAGATGAGATTTTAGCAATGGGTTTAAATACAAATTAAGTTTGTTTTGTAACTTTAATGAAATATACTTTAGGTATCTATGTATCAAATAATAAAAAATAATTTGATTAAACATGTACCAAATTTTCAAAAGAAATTTGAGGAGATTTACGTTACTGTAAGTTCAAGGAGATACATGAAATCTATCATAAAAAAGAAAAAGTTACCTAAATTAAGTCCATCAGAAATTAAAGCAGCAAAATCTTATTATAAATCAAAAGGTTATAATTTAAAAAACACTTATTGGCATAGATATTACAAAGCAATGAATGGTGAGTTCCATAAGGAATATGTACCCTATGATATTTTTAATCCTAAGATTAACCCAAGATTAAATAAACGAAAGCAATGGCCAGCTTTGTTAGATAAAAACCTAAGCTATAATTTATTTGAAGGTTTTGCCCAACCAAAGCGTGTGGTACAGAATATCAACGGATTTTATTATATAGAAGAGAAAATTGTTAATTTGGATGAAGCTATTAAAGCTTGTAACAGAATAAATAAAAGACTTATTATAAAACCAACAATTGACTCTGGCAAAGGTAGGCTCGTTAACGCTTTCACTGTAGAGAATTACAAAACATCCTATGAAAATCTTAATGTTAAGGAATTATTTCAATTATATAAAAAGGATTTTATTGTACAAGAGTTTTTGGAACAAAGCGAAGTTATTGCCTCTTTAAACCCTTCAAGTTTAAACACACTTAGAGTAGTAACTTATTTAAACTTGGATGGCGTACATGTATTATCTTCTGTTTTAAGAATAGGAGAGCTAGGAAGTAGTACAGATAACTTTTCTAAAGGAGGACTTTTTTGCGGAATATTGAAAGATGGGCAATTGAAAGGAAAAGGTTATAGTCCCAACGGAACTATATTAACCAAAACCTCTACTGGTATTGTTTTAAAAGAGTGCAAAATCCCTAATTATGAAAAATTGCAGGATATGACAAAACTCATGCATTTTAGAGTTCCATATTTTAAAATCATTTCTTGGGATATTGCTATAAATAAAAATAATGAGCCAGTTTTAATAGAATATAACACACACAGGCAAGGAATTGATCTACAGATTGCCAGCGGACCATTGTTTGGAAAGTTTGCAGACGAAATTTTAGATATTGGGTTACAGCCTTATTGAGGTTTCTTATAATTATTAACCACTTTTCTTCTTTTTCCAGAAGCTAATGGCGGAATTTCATCTACATAAGTAACAATGATTTTTGCATCTTCACCAAACTCAGATTTTATACTTTCAATTAGTTCATTCTCAAAATCAAAAGATTCAGTCTTTAAATTCAGCTTAACTTCATAGTTTTTTTCTCCTTGCTGAATAAACTGATACTGCTTCAGTAAGTGGTAGTAGTTATAGAACTTTGTATAGACCACAAACGAAGAAATAATATTGCCATTTGTGTCAAAAATCAAGTCCATTTTTCGGCCTTCAATTTCTTCAAATCCCATAACTCCATTATCATCTAGAATATACTTTGCAATATCACCAGTATCATATCTTATAATTGGCATTGCATAGTTAAAAAGATCTGTTACCACAATTCGGCCAAATTCTCCAGGAGCAACAGGTTCATCATTTTCTAAACTCAACAGTTCTACATGGTAACTGGCGTGGTTAATTATAAAACTGTTGGGAGAATCAATGGTTTGATGGGCAATTATACCAACCTCTTCACTAGAATATCTAGAAAGGACTGTGGTATTGAGGTGTTTGCCTAAAGTGTTTTTTGTGTAAGGGTTTAGATATTCGGAATTTGCGATTGCAGAATTTATATTCAAATCATCTAAATATATATTGTGTTTTTCAAGATATTTACTGATAAGCTCAAAAGCAGAAACAAAACCCAATAAAATTTTATTTGGTTGGTTGTCATTTTTTAAAAGTTCAATTAACGCTTCAATACGCTCATTGGTTAATTTAGAAATATCAAATTGCACTACATTTTGCAGTGTAGATTTTAGTTTACTTTTCTGGTTATACTCACGCCAAACCTCAAGTTCATATAGTCTATCTCCTATATTATAATCGCATCGCTCACAGAAATAAATTACATCTGCATGATTTCTGTTACGCTTCTTTTTATTTTGAAACAAGAAAAAAGGCACACCTGTGGAGCCACTGGTTGAAACTTTGTAGTTATCGCTTTCTAGAAATTTACTGGACTGAAAAGCTTCAAAATTATTTTGAATATCTGTTTTACGTATCACGGGAAAATCCTTAATACTTTCTGAATTCTTAATGTTGGAATAGAAACTGGTAGTTTTAACAGCATGTCTCAATACACGCTTAACATTGCGTTTTTTTATACGTTTTGCTTCTTGACATTGAGGATGATCTAGACATAACTTTATTTCGGTAAAGTGATTTTTTATTTTAGATCCTTTAATCCCATCTAACAACCAATAAAATTGATTTCTTGTTTGATTTAGGTACATTACAATTTGTTGTTATCCAAATAATTTGGGTAAATGACAACTTAAAAAGTGGTCTATAATCTGCCAATATAGGACATTTTTTTTCTTGCTTAGGATTTACTAGTTGAAATCCAATAATATCGTATAAGTGTAGTAGTTTTGTAGCATTCCATTCAATTTTAAGTAGAATGACTTTTATATTAAAAAAATTAGATTACACATATAGACCAAAGCGCCTAGCTGTTAAACTCAACTCCAAAGGCGAACAGTTTGTGGTAAAAGGACATCCTTGGGTGTTTTCTAACAGTATTATAAAAATTAATGATGATGCTGAAACCGGTGATTTGGCAATTATTTTTAGTAAGAATAAAAATAAAGTTATTGGTTTGGGTTTGTACGATGCACAATCTCCAATTAGAATTAAAATCATCCATTCTGAAAATTATAAGGTTGAGGTAAACTCAGATTTCTTTCACCAAAAAATTGAAAATGCATTTTCAAAACGGGAGAAATTACTCAAAACAGATACCAACAGTTATCGTCTGCTTTTTGGTGAAAATGATGGTTTTCCAGGATTAATTGCAGATGTTTATGCTAAAGTCTTGGTTGTTAAGTTGTATTCCGAAATTTGGTTACCATATTTAGACGCTATTCTAAAAAGTTTACAACAAATTTCAAAAACTCAAACTATTGTTATTCGTTTGAGTAGAGCATTGCAAAACAGTCAACATCATAGCTTGCAAGATGGAGATATAGTTTACGGAACTTTACCAGAGGACGTGGTAGAATTTGTAGAACACGGTATAAATTTCTCAGCCAATGTCATTAAAGGCCATAAAACAGGTTATTTTTTAGACCATAGAGAAAACAGAAAGCGAGTAGGTAATCTAAGTGAAAATAAAACGGTATTAGATGTATTCTCTTATGCTGGTGGATTTTCAGTTCATGCTTTAGCAAATGGAGCAGAAGAAGTAACAAGTTTGGATATCAGCAAACAAGCGCTAGAAATTGCACAAAAAAATGGTAAGCTGAACAATTATTCTGGTGTACACAAAACAATGGCAGGCGATGCTTTTAAGGAAATGAAAGGACTTGTTGAAAAAGGAAAAACTTACGATGTTGTTGTGATTGACCCACCAGCTTTTGCTAAGCAGCAGTCTGAGATTGAATTAGCAAAAAAGAAGTATGCGCAACTCGCAGAATTAGGAGCGAAGTTAACGTCTAAAAAAGGGCTTTTGGTTTTAGCATCTTGTTCATCACGCGTATTAGCTCAATCGTTTTTTGATCTCAACCAAAGAGTTTTAAACGAACAACCTCGACTTTTTGAAACTCTTCTCAAAACCCAGCACGATATTGACCATCCCATAAGTTTTACTGAGGGAGCTTATTTAAAGTGCGGTTACTACAGGTTTTTAGAATGATTTACGGTTTTCTTTTATCAATAACCAAGATGGGTTTTCTACTTAATTTAGGAAATTGTAATCGCTGAATATCAGTTTTATCATGAAACTCAATATTTGGTGTTACACGTAATTTGGCCCTAAAATGGTCCTTAATATTTTGAAGCAGTGTGGTAGTTGGTAAAGGAGAAGCTACTTTAATTAAAATTTCATCCGTGCCTATGGCGTTGTGAGACAACTCAATAATAAATGTTTCAATTTGGTTAAAATGATTCAGTACATTTTCCATGGCAGGCGGATATAGTGTTGTGCCTTTATACTTTATCATTTGTTTTTTTCTACCGGTAATTGGGCCTAAACGTATTGTTTGGCGTCCGCATTTGCATGGTTCATTATGCGCTCTAAGCATATCTCCAGTTTTAAAACGCAAAAGAGGCATACCCTCAACACCCAATGTAGTAATGGTTAATTCCCCAACTTTACCATTTTTAACAGCATTTCCATCTTCATCTAAGATTTCTACAATAATTAATTCAGGGTGGTGGTGGCCACCGATTTGATGTTTGCACTCTGTAAAAGCGGTACCCATTTCAGTTGAAGCGTATGTGGATAATAGGTTTATACTCCATAGATCTGTTATTTTTTCACCTAAAGTATTTAACGAAAAATCTTCATTTCTAACTGGCTCACCAATACATATTGCACCTTTAATACTAGAGGATTTTAAGGCAATATCATTTTCGTTGGCATACTCAACTAATTTTAGCAAAAATGAAGGCACAACAATTAAATAGGATGGTTTAAACTTTAAAATAGAATCCCATTGTAATTCAGGAATGCCAGCTCCAACACGCACAATACCAGCTCCTAATTTTCTTGCACCCAAAAAATAGGCTAGTCCAGCCATAAAACGTCTGTCCATGGTAGTCATTAATTGTAAAATATCACCTTTTTCTATTCCGGCGCAATTAAAAGAAATAGCTTCGTTGTATGCTAGCCTGTCTAAATCTTTGTCTGTAAGAGCAAATGTAACTGGTTCTCCTAAAGTGCCAGAGGTGGTTACATAATCTACAATTTGAGATTTTTCAACACAGAGAAAATCATCATTATAGCGTTGAAGGTCATCTTTAGTTGTACATGGAATTTTCTTTAAATCTTCAATAGTATTGATTTCAGAAATTTCAATATTATGTTTCTGAAATAATTTTTTGTAAAAAACCGAATGCTCAGAAATATATGTCAACATTTCTTGAAGTCTTTTTTCTTGAAATTTTTTAATTTCAACTGCAGGTTTTAGTTCTATTTCTGGAATCATCTATTGGCTTTTCGTTTAGACTTCTTAATATATTTTAAAATATATTCTTGGTCTGGAACAGTGGTAATTTCTTTTTTTAAAGCTACGCTATAAGCTTCTAAAGCTTTGGTAAATCTTTTGTTTTGATAATAATAATCACCCACAATTTTGTAAGCTTTCCAATAATTTGGATTTAACTCAACAAGCTTTTTAAGTTGTGTTGCATCAATTTTGGTTTTATCTTTAATGGCAAATTCTAATTGTCGTTCTAAAATGCGATAGGTTTCATAATTGGCATAGGCTTCAGTCTTTACAAATGGGTCTTCAGGAATATTAAATCTTGAAGCAGAAACTGAAACTTTGGAAGGATTTTCATTTCGGTTTTTAAAAACGGAATTCAAATCATAAGCTACAAATTCACCTAATTGATAAGGATTGGACGATACCCAAACCTTTAAATCTTCAGGTTGAAAAACTATACCATGGTGCGCCAACAATTGGTTTAAGGCTTTTTCGTTTCCAAAGCCTATAGGTTTATCATTGAGTCCTTTTTTGTTTCTTAAAATAGAAACAGCCTCAGTTGGATTTACTCTTTTTTCTTCATCTAAGAGCTCTTGCATCCTATCAAATCTATACTGTGTATGACTCTCCTCAATGGCTTTTTTATTTCTGTTATTATCCTTGTAAGCTTTGCTTTGAAAGTGATTTGAACAAATCAATTGATTGGTATTTTCTACATCGTAAACATCAAAATTATTTGGGGAAACTTCAATGAGTATGGCTTTGCCATCTGATGCGCTTCCAACCATAATTGATTCAGAAACAAAAACCTCTCTTGTTTTGGCTATTTTAATGGCCTCATCAATATTAGAGGCATATTGTAAAATTTCGCGAGTTAAAATAGAAATGGGTGTTTTAGCTGCCAATGGAATTTTAGATTTTCCTGCATTAATAGTTACAGTGAGTCCCTTTTCATTCATACCTGAAACAACTCCAATAAAACCTCCCCAAGTAACGGACATAAATTTATTTCCAGAATCTGGGTTGATAAATGCCACAATTTTATCTTCGGCAAAAGCATCACCAGCATAAAAATCAAAATTTCTGCCAATCAACAATTTACCATCTTCGGTTTTATCGTCCCAAGCTGCAAAAGAGGTGCAGCCTACCAAAGCCAAATCTTGCAATGCATGCCCAATATCATGTGCGCCATGTAAATAGAGTGACCTCAAATAGGGGAGCGCTATGCTGTTAAAGTTATTAGATGCAAAACGGGATACTCCATAAATTTCAGTTTTAAATTCTTCTGGAATATGCTTGTACATATTACGGTTATACCAAGACAGAAATTTACGCAGAAACTTTTGTTTGCCTTTAGAAGGCACCAATTCATTGATTTTTTCAAAAAAAACATTTTCTTGTTTGTACATCAAATGTTGCGTTAAACTACCTGTTAACAATCCTCTTTCTAAGGGATCTCCTTCAATGTATAGTTCCCATAACCCTTGTTTGTTTTTGATAAGAAAACTGTTTCCTGCTATAAAGGTGGAGTCATTTATAATTGTTTTTTCCGGAATTGTAGAATTGTAAACAGATAAATCAGGGCGATTGTTAACCGATTTTTTTATACCACAAGAGCATACAATAAGCCCAATGATTAAAAAAATATGTTTATTTAATGAATAATTATAATTCATTTTTCGCATATTTTTCATTCACGCGCTTTAACATTCTGGCTTCTTTGTTGTCTACCCAATTTTGACCAATAATGCGTCGCATAAGGTTTTCAAAAGTTCTCATAAAGACGATGTTGGTAACAAACTCGGTAAATTGTTTAGCTCGTCTAGGAAATGCTCTTAAAGTAATTGAAAATCCACCATTTTCGTAAGTAATATAATGCCAAAATCCACTTGGCATATAGAGTGCGTCCCCATGTTTCATTTCAACATGCATACCTTTGGCTAACTGTAATGCTGGGTATTTTTCAAAGTCAGGATTGTCCATGTCAATAACTTCAAGATTATGGACTGTAAAAGGAACTTTATACAAGAATTTTGCTTGGTCTGGAGCAAACAAAGTCACGTTTTTAGTGCCATGAAAATGAAAATGAACCAAGTCTGCCAAATCCATG
>OLHK01000344.1_pt1 | contig 13528 bp, 14 predicted proteins | sample 1609371 | NCBI WGS metagenome assembly OLHK01 (sample SAMN05416779, study PRJEB24817) | seawater metagenome | isolation source: Sea water | place: Canada:Atlantic | collected 2013-11
CTGCCTGTCTCGTGGGCTCGGAGATGTGTATAAGAGACAGATTATATATAGAGCAATGGGAATACCTGTTGAAATGTTTACGGTTATGTTTGCACTAGGTCGTTTACCAGGTTGGATTGCACAATGGCGTGAAATGAGGTTAAGAAAAGAGCCTATTGGAAGACCAAGGCAGCTATACATTGGCGAAACACACAGAGACTTTAAAGCAATTGACAAACGCTAAATAGAACATCAAATTTTAAAGCTTCATATTTAATATGAGGCTTTTTTATGCTTATAAAATAATGAAGTTAAATATAAATAACGAAACCTCTCGATTGAGAGCAGTAATATTGGGCACAGCCAAAAGTAATGGTCCAATGCCCACTATAGAAGAAGCTTACGACCCAAAATCTGTTAAGCATATAAAAGCTGGCACTTATCCACTAGAAGAAGATATGGTCAAGGAAATAGAAGCAGTAGCTAAAGTTTTTGAGAAATATGATGTTCATGTATTTAGGCCAAAAGTGATTGATGATTACAACCAAATATTCACACGCGATATTGCCTTTGTAATTGAAGACAAATTAATTAAAGCCAATATTTTACCAGATCGTGAACGTGAGTTTGAAGCTATAGCTCATATTGTTGATAAATTAGATGCAGATAAAGTAATTAAACTGCCTGAAGAATGTCATGTAGAAGGAGGTGATGTGATGCCATGGAACGATTATATATTTATTGGCACATACTCAGGTGAAGACTACCCAGATTATATTACGGCAAGGACAAATATGGATGCTGTAATTGCTATTCAAGAACTATTTCCACATAAAACCGTAAAATCTTTTGAATTAAGAAAATCCAATACAGAACCTAAGGATAATGCATTACATTTAGATTGTTGTTTTCAGCCCATAGGAAAGGATAAAGCCATACTTCATAAAAATGGATTTTTATTAGATAGAGAATACGAATGGCTATTGAATTTCTTTAGAAAAGAAAATGTCTTTGAAATTACAAAACATGAAATGTACAATATGAATAGTAACGTATTTTCAATTTCTGAAGATGTGATAATTTCCGAAAAAAACTTTACAAGATTAAATACGTGGCTGAGAGAAAAGGGTTTTACAGTTGAAGAAGTGCCTTATGCTGAAATTGCAAAACAAGAAGGATTGCTGCGTTGCTCCACCATGCCATTAATTAGAGACTAATTATTTTCTGTATAAAAAGTAATTATTAACAAGGTCTATGTATTCTTGTTTGGCTTGGTTCTCACTTATGTTCTCAACTTGAAAGAGAGCATTGGTTTTAAAGGCATTTATAATTGGTTTGCGACTGCTCGGTCTCCCATAATTATTTGTTGCTTTTTTGAAATATGCATATAAACGGAGCAAAAAATCAGCAGGAAAAGGCTCTTGGTGGTTGTTAACCCTTTCAACTGATGCTCTAAACTCTATATCTAGTTCTTCAGAAGTCACTTTACTATTTCTGCTATTACACTTTCGCCTCCACGGACTTTTTGGTTAAGTTCAACCTTTATGTCTGCATCTAAAGGTAAAAATAAATCTACGCGCGAACCAAACTTTATAAAACCTGAATCAGCTCCTTGTATAGCTGTGGTATTTACTTGGGCATAATTTACAATACGCTTGGCTAATGCACCGGCAATTTGCCTGTAAAGTATTTTACCAAAACCCTCACTCTCAATAACAACAGTAGTGCGCTCGTTTTCTTCACTGGCTTTTGGGTGCCAAGCCACTAAATATTTTCCTGGGTGATATTTGCTGTAGCTTACATTTCCTCCAATCGGATAACGAGTTACATGAACATTTAAAGGTGACATAAATACGGAAATTTGTATACGCTTGTCCTTAAAAAACTCATTCTCCATTACTTCTTCAATGACCACCACTTTTCCGTCAACAGGAGATACTACTTGAGCTTCATCCATCTTTGTTAAACGTTTTGGGTTTCTAAAAAACTGAAGAATTAATATAAAGAGTATAAGAATGGCAAGCATCAATGTAGTTCTCAGCCATTCAATAGCAACAAATTCATCGATTAGGAAAAATGATCCTACAACGATGACCATTGTAAAGAATATGATTTTATAACCTTCTTTATGAAACATAATTTAAAATTCTTAAGAATAAATATACAAATGGTACTGCAAAGATAAGACTATCTAATCGATCTAACAGACCACCATGGCCTGGCATTATTACACCGCTATCTTTTACACCTGCTTGTCGCTTAAATTTAGACTCTATTAAATCTCCAAACGTACCAAAAACACTTACTATTATGGCTAAAATCAACCAACTGTTAAAAGGAAGCGTTTCTGTATAAATTGAAATAAAATAACTAGAAACACAGGCAAAAAATAAACCTCCTAAAAAACCTTCAACAGTTTTTTTAGGGGAAATGCTGGGAAACAATTTTTGCTTTCCAAAATTCTTTCCCACAACATATGCGGCACTATCATTTACCCAAACCAAAATAAAGCCTCCCAAAAGTAAAAAGGGAGTAAATTTACCGTTAAAATTTGCAATCAATAGCATAAATATAAAACCACTTGTAAGATAGAATGTGGTAGCGATATAGCGTTTAGATTGAAACAACGGGATTTTCTTTTCGGCAAATAAATCTTTGATTAAAAGAAGGTTGACAAAAATTGTGATAACCAATAATATCTGAATGGCTACATCACTTTCATTTAAAGTTTTGTGAAATATACAGATATACCAAAACCCTAAGTAGAGCAGTAAAAATATTCCAAATTGAAAGTAGGATTTGAGCTTAATGAGCTTGCTAAACTCAATGAGACTGAGAATGCCAAAAATGGCAAGCAGAACAATTAATGCCTCTTGCATAAAAAGTGCTCCTATTAAAAGTAAGATGTAAATAGCACCAGATATGGCTCTTGTGGTTAGCTCTTTCATACGAAGTTTATAAGTCTTCTAATAAGAGTAGATATAAATTCTTAGAACTACTACCGTAAGCCATAAAATCTTTATCACCATCATCAGTCTTAAAGTGTTTAATAGTAGTGATATTGGTTGGGATTTTTTCTTTACTTTTTGCTTTGATGCCTTTTAAGCCTTCTCCAATATTTTCTACAAACTGGCTGGTAGTGGCATATATAATAAAACTATCTGGTAACTCTCTTAATTTTTTCTCTGCAATTTGATTGGATGAAATTAGCAAGGATCCGTCATCAGAGATTAAGTATTCACAAGTAGATAAAAAGTAAGCACTCTCAGAAGCTTTTTTTGTACTTTCTATGTTGAAATCTTTAAATAAATCTTCTAAACGTTTATCAATGATGAATGCTTTTTCATCATGCCATTTATTTTCATTTAAAATAGAAGTAAGGCTTTGGTTGATTTCTTTCATGTTTTCACAATAAAGAAATTTGCCTCCATTGGCTTTAAAATTTATGGTAAAACGTTCATCAGCAGGTAACTTTATTTCAGGCATATATTTGCCTCGCTCTTGATTTGGTATGTTTTCTTCGGAAGAATCAGATTTTTTTCCAAAGAATTTACGAAATAAGCTCATTAAATAGTTGCTATTAATACAGGATTTGACGTTTTCTCAAATATAAAAAAACTTAAACTAACTATAAGCTAATTTAAGTTTTTTATATAATGAAGCACAAAGTCTATTCTTCCTCGTCGCCTAATATTTCATTTTTTTCAAAAGCTCTTTTTCCAAAGATCTTTTCGAGGTTATCTTTAAAAATAACTTCTTTATCTAATAGAACTTCGGCTAATTCTGTGAGTTTGTCTTTGTTTTCCGATAAAAGTTTTACAGCACGTTTGTACTGCTCTTCAATGATATCAGAGATTTCTTTGTCAATAAGCTCTGCAGTCTGTTCACTATAAGGTTTTGTAAAACCATATTCAGATTGACCTGAAGAATCATAATAGGTTAAGTTGCCTACTTTTGAACTTAATCCATAAACGGTAACCATAGCTCTAGCTTGCTTGGTAACTTTTTCAAGATCGCTCAAGGCTCCTGTTGAAATTTTATCAAAGATTACCTTTTCAGCAGCTCTACCTCCTAAAGCAGCACACATTTCATCTAGCATTTGTTCGGGACGAACAATTAAACGCTCTTCAGGCAAGTACCATGCTGCTCCGAGAGAACGACCTCTTGGTACAATTGTAACCTTTACTAAAGGTGCAGCGTGCTCTAACATCCAACTTACGGTAGCGTGGCCTGCTTCGTGATATGCAACAGCTTTTTTCTCGTCAGGAGTAATGATTTTATTTTTCTTTTCAAGTCCACCAACAATTCTGTCTACAGCATCTAAGAAATCTTGTTTGTTAACCGCTTTTTTACCTTTTCTGGCAGCAATTAAAGCCGCTTCATTACAGACATTTGCAATATCAGCACCAGAAAATCCAGGAGTTTGTTTTGCTAAAAAATCTATATCTAAAGTTTCCTCTTTTTTAAGTGGACGTAGGTGTACTTCAAAAATTTCCTTACGTTCGCGTACATCTGGTAGATCTACATAAATCTGGCGGTCAAATCGGCCAGCACGCATTAGAGCGCTATCCAAAACATCTGCTCGGTTGGTTGCAGCCAAAACAATAACATTTGTATTAGTGCCAAAACCATCCATTTCTGTCAGTAATTGATTCAATGTGTTTTCGCGCTCATCATTTGAACCAGAGAAATTATTTTTACCTCTTGATCTACCAATGGCATCAATTTCATCAATAAAAATAATTGATGGTGATTTTTCTTTAGCTTGTTTGAATAAATCCCTTACACGAGATGCACCAACACCAACAAACATTTCTACAAAGTCTGAACCAGATAATGAGAAAAATGGCACTTTGGCTTCACCTGCAACTGCTTTTGCTAATAAAGTTTTACCAGTTCCTGGAGGGCCAACAAGTAGGGCACCTTTAGGAATTTTACCACCTAAAGAGGTATACTTCTCTGGGAACTTTAAGAAATCTACAATTTCTTGTACTTCTTCTTTTGCACCTTCTAATCCTGCTACATCTTTAAATGATGTTTTGGTGTCTGATTTTTCATCAAAGAGTTTGGCTTTAGATTTTCCTATGTTGAAAATCTGTCCACCACCACCAGCACCTCCACCAGATGACATTCTACGCATAATAAAAATCCATACACCAATGATAAGTACAAATGGCAATAAAGTTAATAAGAAATCTCCCCAAACATTCTGTTCTGTTTCGTAGGTTAATTCTGTATTGAGATTATACTCTTTTATAGTTTCATTAACATCATCTTCAAAATTCTCTAGGCTACCAAATTCAAATTTATAATTTGGAGTAGGTGATACTGAAGGTAAAATGCTATTAGGCTTAGAATTTTTATGAACTTCTAAATCTTTTGCTTCTTTAGTTAAATAAACCCTAGCCTCGCGTTTATTTACAATTTCAACTTTACTAACTTCACCTTTCCGTAAGTAGTCTAAAAATTGAGCGGGAGTGGTTTCACTTCCTGTAGAATCGCCAAAACCACCCGAAAATAATTGGATAGATATAAATACAGCGATTATAATTCCGTAAATCCAATACGGACTTACTTTGGGTTTTTTATTATCTTTTGCCATTAGTAGCGCTTTCTCTTTTAGTAACTTGTTTCTATTTCGGTTGTTTTTGCGTCTCCCCAAAGACTTTCAATATCATAATATTCCCTAATATGCTTTTGAAAAACGTGAACAACGACATTAACATAATCCATAAGAATCCATTCTGCATTGTCAGTGCCTTCAATATGCCATGGTTTGTCCTTAAGGGTTTTGCTAACTTGTTTTTGTATGGAATTGACGATTGCGTTAACTTGTGTGTTAGAAGTACCTTCACAAACAATAAAGTAATCGCAAACGGTGTTTTCTATTTCTCTTAAATCTAAAATTGTAATCTCTTTTCCTTTAACCTCTTCTATACCTCCAATGATGGTTGTAATGAGTTGGTCTGCACTGGTTTTTTCTTTCGTCATTAAATTGAATTAAATTTATGCAAAGTTATTATTTTTTTAGTTCTTGTAACCGCTATTCGTCATAAGAAAACCATAAAATAAAACCTTTTCTTTTTTATGTACATAATCAAACTTAATGCCATTGGGTCAACCAACACATATCTAAAGGAAATGACGACCATTACCTTGCCCAAAGATTACACGGTTGTGGTTGCAGATAAGCAAACAGAAGGGAGAGGGCAAATGGGTACTAATTGGCATGGTGAAAATGGTAAAAACCTTACTGTTAGTGTGTTTAAGCATATGGATACTGTGGATATAGCGAATCAATTTCACATTAGTATGGCAACTGCTTTAGCGATTAGCAAGGCTTTAAAAACATTTAGAATACCTCAATTACGTATTAAATGGCCTAACGACATTTTGTCAGCAGATAAAAAAATATGTGGAATTTTAATTGAAAATGTAATTAAAAACAATCAGTTACAAGGTTCTGTAATTGGTTTTGGTTTAAATATCAACCAAAGATTCTTCAACAATCTGCCACAAGCCTCTTCAATGAATCTTTTAACAGGAATTGTTTTTGATAAAGACGAAGTGTTGTCGGAGGTGTTAAAACAATTTCAGCATTTCTTCCAATTATTGGAAGAAGGTAAGCTGTTGGATATAAAATCAAAATACGAAGCTATGATGTTCCGAAGCGATAAACCTTCAACTTTTAGGACTCACCAGAATGAAATTTTTACAGGTATCATTAAAGGTGTGGACGATAATGGTAGGCTTAAGGTTTTTACGGAAGATGAAAATATAAAAACGTTTGATTTAAAAGAAATAACGTTATTGTATTAAATCGCTACCTTCATATTGTTTACTAAAGTCTCAATAAATTTGCTGATAGGGCCTTTTATCATCATACCCATCATGGCATTAAACTCGCCGCTAAAAGTTAACTGAACGTCACTTTTATCCTCTTGAGCTCTGTTGATATCCGCAACCAAAGAAAAATCTAACTTTCCGCCTGCAGCACCTAAAACAACCTTGTTAAAAGGGACTTCTTCCTTTTTCTTTAAAACAATTTCGGGCATACCTTTTAGGGCGAATAAAAATTTATCGTCTCCTAAAACCTCGAACTTACTGATATTTTCTGGCATCAATTTTTCAAAATTCTTAACATCTGACAAGAAACTATAAGTTTCTTCTGGCGTTTTATCTAAAGTTACTTTTGGTGATTGTAAGTTCATTTGTTGTTTAGTAGTTTAATTACTGTATCTAAAAGAATGGGTTTTTACCTGATTTATTCTGCACTCCAATTGCTTGGATTGGCATTCCAATTAGCCAAAACTCTTTGCTGCTCTCTATTTATATAATTTGTGTCTAAAGCTTGTTCAAGTAGATTTTCATAATTGCTTAATGTATGCAATCCTACTTCAGCAGTTTTAAAGTTAGTATTGGCAACATCAAAACCGTAAGAAAAAATCGCCACCATACCTTTTACATTTACATTAGCTTCATTTAAAGCCGCTACTGCATTGAGGCTACTTTTTCCTGTGCTGATTAAATCTTCTACAACAACCACATTTTGACCGTGTTCTATGTAGCCTTCAATTTTATTTTGTCTGCCGTGTTTTTTTGCTTCAGGTCTCACATAGACAAAAGGTAAGTTTAAATAGTCCGCAACTAAAGCACCAATACCAATGGCACCAGTGGCCACACCAGCAATAACATCTATTTTGCCGTAGTGTGCTTCAATATGTCTTGCCATTATTTCTCTAATGTAATTGCGTATTAAAGGATACGACAGTACAATTCTGTTATCACAGTAGATGGGCGACTTCCAACCAGAAGCCCATGTAAAAGGTTCGTCTGGTTGTAGCTTTATGGCATTAATCTGCAATAAGACCTCTGCTGTTTTTTTTGCGGTTTCTTTATTAAAAATCATGCGGCAAAATTAATCATTTTTATAATTTTTTGTTTTTTAATGGTAAATTAATTTGCTTTATAAATTCATTGTTGTAAAAATCTATATTTTTACATAACATAAAGTTGAAACCAAACCTATCTATGCACACTATTTATGTAGGCGATAAGCCCATAATTTTAACCACTAAGATTGAGAAAGAAACGGATTTTAAATCTTTTTTGCTCAAAACCGTAAATATCGGAAAGGTTATTAAACTTTTGAACAAAACAGATATAAAAGCTGTTCACCTCATTCACAAAAATGAAGAAAAGCTTTTAAAACGATTTTTAAAACTGTTGCCCAATGTTGTTGCAGGTGGTGGGAAAGTTTACAATAACAATAATGAAACCCTATTTATTTATAGAAATGATAAGTGGGATCTGCCGAAAGGAAAAGCGGAAAAAAAAGAAACTATTGAAGAAACTGCAATCCGTGAAGTAGAAGAGGAGACTGGAGTTAAAAATTTAAAAATATCAAAACCCTTGCCAACCACTTACCACATTTTTAAACGCAATGGTAAACACAAAATAAAAGTGACTTATTGGTTTGAAATGACTACAGATTTTGACGGTAAGCTTTTACCTGAAGAAAACGAGGGTATTACTAAAGTAGAATGGTTAAACGAAAAAGCCTCACAAGAAGCTTTAGATAATAGCTATGCTAATATTAGGGTTTTGGTTTAGTCTTACCTTAATATTTTCTCCATTTTCTTTCCTCTAGCTAATTCATCTACCAATTTGTCTAAATACCTCACCTGTTTGGTTAAAGGGTTCTCGAGATCTTCTATGCGGTAACCACAAATTACACCTTTAATTAGATGGGCATTTGAATTTAACTCAGCTTGTTCAAAAAAAGTTTTAAATGTAACGTTTTGTTCAATGAGCGCTTCTAGTTCAGCTTTGTTATATCCTGTTAACCACTTAATGACTTGATGTAGTTCTTCCTTTGTTCTTCCTTTCTTTTCTACTTTGGTAATGTAATGAGGGTAAACTGAAGCAAATGTCATTTTTGTTATACGTTCGTTGTGTTTTGGTGTTGCTTTCATTGATTGAACGACTTTTTAAACTTTGTTTTTTAATTATTTGGCTTTAAGCAATCTGTAAACGGGATATTGTAAATGGGCTTTTTCGTAATGTGAACTCTGCTTGTGCAACCAATCTAACTGTGCGTACCAGTTATTGGCAAACTCTTCGTCGTAGCTGATTTTTACGTTATATTCCATTTGAAGCTTTGGACTGGCGTTTAGTAATTCTTGCGCTTTGTCTTCCCAAACATAAGGTGAGAACCCTTCTTTTTGTTGTAAAATGGTATCAAAGAAGTTCCAGTTAAAGAATGAATCTGGTGCAGTTGGTTCTAAAGTTTCTAATAGATACCTAATTCCTTTTTGATCTGTACTAACCATGTAATCTCCTTTTCTAAAGCTTACTTTTTCTTTAGACGAATTTACTGAAGTATTGTAATGCGAATAATGACCTTCGTAAGCCGTTGCTCGGGTTTGATAAGCACCAATTTTATAAGACTCTACGGTAAATGTGGTGTCGTTTTTAATTTTAGTGAGTTCAATGTTATTCAACTTTAATAAATCAATAACATTGTGCCATCCTTGAGGAATCACGTATGCTTTTGGAATAGCAACTGAGTCTGTTGCTTTAAAATAATTTTGATAGGTAACTTCTTTAGTAAAAGGTTTTGATTTATCATATTTTAAGCGTTTTGCACCAGTTATTTCACTCGCTATCATTTCGCCTTCAAAACCTTTGAATTGTAAGATTGAGGTTTTGGTGGAGTCCACAGTCCAATTTAATGGATAATGGTCACCAACGACCCAAGAGTTAGCTTGATCTTTTCTTAATGATGCAATTTTATCACCTTGCTCTTCGGTAATTTCTACCATACTTTTCATTAATTGATAAGTACCTTCAACACGTTGTTTGTATGGTTTGAGCATATGTGTTTCTACCATCATACCTAGTGTATTGAACAAAGTTGTATAGCCTGTGGAATACCGAGGAGAATCCATAAATTGAGAAAAACCAGACTCTGGTGTACGGTTAAAAACATTTACGTATGGTGTAATGTCCCAATCTTTAGCTTCTAATTTTTGCTCTAATTGTGGCATCATTTCATTGTGAAGATAATTCCCTAAACCTCCACCAAGTTTGTTGTGCTGCGTGAACAAGTGAGTTAATGCATATTGGTAGTCTGCTCCGTTACTTACGTGATTATCTATGAATACGTCTGGTTGTACGAGATGAAAAATGTGAGCAAACGTTTTTGCGTTTTTGGTATCACTTTTTATAAAATCGCGATTCAAATCATAATTGCGTGCATTGCCTCTAAACCCGTAAGATTTTGGACCGTTTTGATTGGTGCGTGTTGTTGAATTTCTATTTATACTACCACCAACATTGTAAATAGGAATGGTAACTAAAACTGTACTTTTTAATGTTTTAATTTTCCCTTCAACCAGATCTCTATAAAGCATCATTGTGGCATCAATCCCGTCAGATTCGCCAGGATGGATGCCATTATTAATTAGTAAAATTCTGTTGTTTTCTCTTAAGCTTTCAAAATCATCAGTTGTGCCATCCATGTTTAGAGTAACAATGTGCAAAGGTTCTCCTGAATCTGTTTCGCCAATGGCTTTGATTGAAATTTCAGAATACTTTTCAGTCAAATCTTTATAGTACTGAATGGTTTCATGGTAGGTTGCTGTTTCCGTACCATTGCTTTTTTCAAATTGTGTTGTAAAATCGTAAGATTTAGTGTTGCGCTCAACATCTGTTTTTTCAGTGTTGTCTTTGCAGGCTGTAAAAATTAAAAGCAGTAGGAAGATTTTTTTCATTTTAAAATGAATTGATTGGTGGTTTTATCTGTGATGCTTCAAACTTAACGATTTTAACTAAATAATAAGGTGTTGGGTTAGTGTCGAAATATAGAAAATGGTAATTTTGCATCACTTTTAGATTATAGAATATGCAACAAACCACAAATACTATTTTAATGATTCGTCCTGTACGTTTTAGGATGAACGAACAAACAGCTGTCAACAATTATTTTCAGGAAGAAATAGATTTAAAAAATGCCGAAATAAATAAAAAAGCACAAGACGAGTTTGATGCTTTGGTGGCAAAATTGAGAGCCGTTGGTATTACAGTTATTGTAGAAGAGGATGATATTGTATTGGACACGCCAGATTCTATTTTCCCTAACAATTGGGTAAGTTTTCATGGAAATGGTGATGTGGCCAAATATCCTATGTTTGCACAAAACAGAAGACGTGAAAGACGTGATCAGATTTTTATAAGACTTGAAGAAGAAGGTTTTAAAATCGAAAACATAATTGATTATACAGCAGCCGAACAAGAAGGTGTCTTTTTAGAAGGTACCGGAAGTTTGTTGTTGGACCGTGAAAATAGAAAAGCCTATTGTGCATTATCTCCAAGAGCAGATGAAGATTTGTTTATTGAATTTTGTGAAGATTTTGAATATTCACCAATAATTTTTGAAGCTAACCAAACTGTTGACGGAAAGCGTCTTCCGATATATCATACCAATGTAATGATGTGTTTGGCAGAAACCTTTGCTGTAATTTGCCTAGATAGTATTGATGATAAAAAAGAACGCAAATCTGTTGTGAAGCATTTAAAACAAGATGGTAAGGAAATTATTCCTATTTCTGAGGTACAAATGCATCAATTTGCTGGTAATATGTTACAATTAAGAGGAAAAGATAACCAACGTTATTTAATTATGAGTGAAGCTGCTCATAATAGCTTGACTGAAAATCAAATTAAAACGATTGAAAAACATTGTCCAATAATTTCCAGCTCTTTAGAAACTATTGAAACCTGTGGTGGTGGAAGTGCACGTTGTATGATGGCTGAAGTATTTTTGCCAAAGGATTAGTATTTTGTGGCTGGATTGAAAAATTAAGCCTTAGAGTCCGCTTTAGGTAACTCTACAAAGAATTTACTTCCCACATTTTCTGTACTATCCACCCAAATCCTACCATTGTTGAGTTCAACCAAATCTTTACAAATAGTTAAACCTAAACCGGTTCCTTTTTCATTTTTGGTACCTATAGTGGTAAAGTTTTTATTGGAATTAAAGAGCTTATCTAAATTAGACCTAGAAATACCGACACCAGTATCTTCAACACAAATCAATGCTTTGCCATTAACATCTTCATTAGATATGGTGATTACATCTCCTTTTCTACTGAATTTTACAGCATTGGTGATTAAATTTTGAATAACGATTTCTATCATGCTTTTATCAGCATAAACAAAGTCTCGTTTAGACTCGTCAATAAGTACAATGCGTTTGTCTTCAAGTTTCTGCTCAACCAAAGCCATTTTGGTATGGAATACCTCTTGGATATTAAATAATTCTGCCTTTGGTTCTAGATTTTGCATTTGCGATTTAGACCAATTCAATAAATTAAATAAAAGTGATGATGCATTATTGGCATTTTCGCTCAACTCGGGAATTAAATCATTGAATTCTTCTTTTGAAATACTGTCTTCTTTCAGTAAATCTAAAAAAGCTTTAATGGAAGAAATAGAATCCTTCAAGTCATGTGAAACTATAGAAAACAACTTGTCTTTTACTTGGTTTACTTCTTCTAGATGGTGCGTTTGTTCTAGGATGGCTTCATTTCTAACTTTTTCTTGTTTTAGTTTTTCTTTTTGCTCTGCAATAGTTGCTCTATACATTCTGTTTTTGGAGAAAAAGAAAATCAACAATGCTAATAATGCTAATGCTATTGCAATAACCGTGTAAAAATATAAAGGTGATTCATTAACCCAAGATGCTGAAGAAACCGAGGATTTACCATTAGATTCATTTAGTTGGGTATCTATTGCATTTGGATCGGTTAAATCGATTGGTTCCACATTGCTCGGCAAGATAGGTTGATTTACCTTATTTAATTTATCCCTTAAATCATAATATTTATTTTGCCAAAAGAAAGCATTTTGATAGTAGCCACGAGTAGAATCTAGCACTATGTGTAATTTGTAGTTTTCTAGCAACTCGGTTTTATTGTCAATTTTTTGCGCAATAGCGTAAGCTTCATCTAGTTGAAGCTCTGCTAATTTCACTTTCTTTTGCTGTAAATTTAAGTTGCCAATGGCATTTAATGCTCTAAGGATGCCTTCTTCATTTCCTTGCTTACGATTGTATTTTAAACCTTCAACTAAATGTTCCGCAGCTTTATCAAACTCTTTGAATCTTAAATATTCACTACCTAGCTTAGGCAATATTTCACCTCTTAAATCCTGATCGGTTTCAGGGTTTAGTAGGTTCATTACATTTTCAAAATATTCAATGGATTTGCGGTGTTCTTTCCTGAGGGAGTATAATTCAGCAATGTTTTTTGTTGAAGCTATAACTCCGGTTTTATCACCAAGTTGCTTTCTAACTTCTAAAGCTTTAAAGTTAAAATCTAAGGCTTTATCAATTTGATTGGTTTTAAAATAAGCTTCAGCAAGGTTGTTGTAGGCGGAACTCAGTTCGGACCGTAGATTACGATTTTCAAAAATTTGGATTGCGGACAATGAGTTTTTGAGACCAACAGTATAATTGCTGTCTCTTATACACATCTCCGAGCCCACG